>Ga0351891_1003_pt1 | contig 141077 bp, 99 predicted proteins | sample TotcelFGM3001K13_FD_206768 | JGI IMG/M metagenome (GOLD analysis project Ga0351891, IMG submission 206768) | Enriched cells from coal bed in the Powder River Basin, Montana, United States - Total cells FGM rep3 HSBNCT.FGM.300.1.K13 ... | reverse complement strand
GGTGTGGAAATACGGGTCCACAATCCACACCAAGGCGATGCCCGCCGCCAGGTATTCGAGGACCTTGCCCCGGATCTCCTCCGTCTTGTCCGACGGCGACAGGACCTCGACCGCCAGCGTGGGCGGGCCTTCGACCAGCGTCGTGTCGTCGGTTTGCCGCGCCATCACTTCGGTCGAAAAATACGCCACGTCGATCCCGACCACTGTGTCCGGATCGCGCCGCAGGATACAGCCGACTTCGCCCGAATGAACCTGGCCTCGCGGCATCGGAGTTTGTTGAAGCCAACGCTCCAGCGCATACGCGGTTCGCGTTACCGCGCGAGTGTGAAAACGATTCCGGTACGTCATCGGTTTCTCCTTCAACTCCCCCCGGATCAACTCGCGGTCCGTCCCGTTTTCCGGTAAGGCGAGCAGTTCCTCGGTGGTCACTCCAGCGGCGATTGCTATGCTCATATCAGAACTCCCCTTCTGACTGCCTTGACTTCCAGCCTCGTTCGCCAGGCGTTCCCGCCTGGTCCCATTCCCGCCAATCATTGTAACCGTGTACCCCCGGCGGGGAAAGCCGTTCGTTGCGGACATTCGTTGCGGAACATGTGCGTTGCGGAACCGCCAGTCGGAGGCGGGCCAGTGATGATTCAGAACCGCGCATCCATGACCTCCAAGAACTGCCGGCGATGCTCGGCATGTGGCAGTTTCGACGGTGTTCCTGAACATCACGAAGTTGCACGTTCGCGGTGTCCGGGGTAGACTATCCGTTGTTGACTCGTGAGGCGATTCTCGCGGAAACAAAAGAATGAAGAGAAGCGACCGAGATCACAAATGGGTCGAATGGAGCGACGAAGACGAAGCCTACATCGGAAAATGCCCTGACCTCATAACCGGGATTCACAGGGATGATCCGAAACAAGTGTATGCTGAGCTGTGTGAAGTGATCGAGGATGTGGTCAGCCATTTCGAGTCGGAAGGACGCTCGCTGCCGGCACCCACGGTCAGGCCTATGCAAGAGGTGGTATAGGCATAATTTGAAACTCAAACCCTCCCCGCGCTCACCCGCAATCCGGATGCAGGGCCGTGCTGACGCAGCCGTGATGGGCTTGCGCGGCGGTGGCGGCCCAGTCCAGCAGGTACCCGCGGCGCGGGGTGCGGGTCCACGGCGCCAGTGCGGCTCGGCGGCGCGTCAGTGCTTCGTCCGGCACGTGCAGCGTGACGTCGCCTGCCAGCAGGTCGAACGAGATCTCGTCGCCGTCCTGAACCAGGGCGATCGGTCCGCCCGCGGCGGCTTCCGGACTGCAATGCACCCCGATCGCCCCGTGCGACACGCCTGAGACGCGCGTGTCGGAGATCATCGCCACCTTGCCGTCCAGTTCCGGTACTGCGAGCGCGGCCGAGGCGATCAGCACTTCGGGCATGCCCGCGGCGACCGGGCCCAGGTAGCGGAGCACGATCACATGGCCCGGTCGGATACGCCGTGACTCGACGGCCTCGGCGACGTCCCGCGCGTGGTCGAAACAAACGGCCGTGCCGCGGAACCGCGGCTGATCCATGCTGGAGACCTTGAACACGATCCCCTCAGGCGCCAAGTTGCCGAAGCAGATCTGCATGTCGGCGTAGGCTTTGAACGGTTGGTCCAGCGGTGCGATCAGCTCCTGGTCCGGCGGCGGCGCCGGGACGCCGGCCAGATCCTCGGCCAGCGTCCGGCCGCTGACCGTCAGGCACCCGCCGTCCAGCAGGCCGGCCTGCAACAGGTACTTCAACAGCACGGGCGTGCCCCCGATGCGGTGCAGATCGACCATCGTCAGCTTGCCGCGCGGCGCAAAGCTGCAGCAGACCGGCGTGCGGCGGAAGATAGCTTGCATGTCGCGCAACGAGAACGCGACGCCCGCTTCCCGCGCCAACGCGAGCAGGTGCAACACGCCGTTGGTCGAACCGCCGATCGCGGCGATCGTGGCGGCCGCATTCTCGAAGGCCGGCCGCGTGAGGACGTCGCGCGGCCGGATGTTACGTTCCAGCACGTTTCGCATCGCCGCGCCCGCGGCCAGGCATTCCTGTTGCTTGGCGTCGTCCACGGCGGGAATCGAGCTGGTAAAGGGCAGCGACAGACCGATCGCCTCCAGGGCGATGCCCCAGGTGTTGAACGAAGCCGCAATCCCGCAGCCGCCCGGCCCGGGACAGGCGGCGCGGATGATCCGGCCGGCTTCATCCTGCGACATCGCGCCGACCGAAGCCGCGGCTTGAGCGTCGTACACGTCCAGAATCGTCACGTCGCGTCCGTCGTGGCACCCGGGCATGATCGTCCCGCCGTTGACGATCAAGCCGGGATAGTTCAAGCGGGCCAAGGCCATGGCAAAGCCGGGGCCGTTCTTGTCGCAATGGTGCAGTCCGATCAAGCCGTCGTAGCCGTGGGCGCTGACCACGCACTCGGCTCCGTTGGCGATCATGTTCCGCGATGGCAAGCTGGCATTGCCGCCTTCGTGGCCCTGCGTGATATTGTCGCTGACCGCGGGCACGCCGAACGGGAACCCCAGCAGGCCCGCCTCGCGACAGCCCTGGGCGATTCGCGTGGCCAATTCGTACGCGTGGACGTTGCACAGATTCCCGTCCAACAGCGGCACCCCGATGCCGATTTGCGCTTTGTCCAAGTCATCGTCAGTCAGGCCCAAGCCGTAATAAAAGGCGTTGATTCCGCGTTGCCAGCCGCGGGTCAACCGGCGGCTGTTCCAGTTCAAGAGCGTCGTCATGGATGGGGTTCCCGGGAATGCTTTCGACGGTTTGTTGTGCGCCGCGGGTCCGCGTGTCCGCACCGTCTGCGATTGTAGCCCATGGCCGTCAATGCGTGCCAGCCGGCATTCGCGTTCAGGCTTTTCCGTTCAGCTTCACACCAGAAACCGCGGATCGACGCTGATGAACGCTAATAGGGAACGCTCTGTGTCATTAGCGTTCATCAGCGTCGATCAGCGGTCGGTCTTTTCTTCGGTCAACCCCCGCTCCCCGCTCCCCGCTCGCTGCTCCGTGCCCGACACATTCTTTCTTCTTCCCGGCTCTTGCCCGTTTGACAGCAGGTTTCCGATTCGCTAGGTTTGCTCGATGTCGGTCGTGGTGCGTGTGGCGGCAGCGGGTAGCTTGCCGGCGCCGCGCGGTCTGGTCTGGGCAACGTTGTGGGGAGATGAGCATGAACCTGAGCGTGGACACCGGTACGTACATTCAAATCAGTGCGGTCATGTTTCTGCAATATGCGGTCTGGGGCGCGTGGGCGCCCGTGCTGGCCGCGCGGTTGTTGGGGCCGCTGAAGATGACCGGCAAACAGACCGGCTGGATCTATGCCACTTTGCCGATCGCCTGCATCGTCTCGCCTCTGTTGTCCGGCTTGGTGGCCGACAAATACATGAACACGGAATGGGTGCTGGCCATCTGTCACGCCCTCGGCGCCGTGCTGATGTTTCTGGCCGTCCGCCAACAGACCTTCAAGGGCCTGTTCCTGGTCATGCTCCTGTACTCGTTGTGCTACGGTGCCACGCTGCCGTTGGCCAACGCGGTGCTGTTCTACCACGTGAGCGATCTCAACACGCAAGGCCTGGTGTTCATCTGGGCGCCGATCGCTTGGGCGCTGGTCGGCTATTTCCTGACGGCGTGGCGGAACGTCCGCGGTGGTGAAGGCGACGGGAGCGACTGCCTGAAGCTGGCGGCCGTGCTGTCGATCGCGATGGCGGTGGCTTGCTATCTGGCTCCGGCGACGCCGCCCAAGGGCACGGCGGAGTTCCCCATTGTCAAAGCGTTCAGCATGTTGGCACAGACCGATTTCTTGATCTTCGTTCTCACGTCGACCGTCGTCGCCGGCTTGATGCAGTTCTACTTCCTGGGCTCGGCGCGGTTCATGACCGACATGGGGATTCCCGGCAAGAACGTTCCGGCCACGATGGGGATCGCCCAGGCGGCGCAGGCCATCGCCACGTTCTTCCTGCTGGGGGCGATGCTCGAATGGTTGGGATTCAAGTGGGCGCTGACGTTCGGCGCTGGCTTCTGGCTGCTGATGTATGCGGTGTACACCGCGACGAAGCCGCGGTGGCTGATCGTGATCGCACAGACCTTCCACGGCCTGGCGTACGTCTTTTTCATGATCGTCGGCCAAATCTTCGCCGGCCGCGTCGGCCCGCATATCCCGGCCTCGATGCAAGCCCTGATTTTCGCCGCCACGACCGGCGTGGGACTGTTCTTCGGCACGCAGCTGGCCGGTATCGTCATGGACCGGTACAGTGTGGCGGGTCAATTCCAATGGCGCAAGATTTGGACGGTTCCCCTGCTGATCATGGCCGCCGGCACGCTGGTGCTGGCCACCGTGTTCAAGGCCGAGATGCCGACTCCCGAAGCGGACCAGGCGGCCGCCGTTCAGACCGAGCAGATCGGCGATTCCGCGGGGTGAGTTCACTCGACCGCCACGCAAGTGCCGGGAGCGGTACGCCGCTCCTGAGCACGGATCGCGAGTGCGGTCGGAAACCATCGACGAGACGGCCATCGCTCTTCTTTGCGCCTTTCACCGCCAGCTTGGCCCGCCGCTTGCATTGACCTCAAGACGGCAAGCCCCAGGGAACTTGGGCTTGTCGGCCGCCGCGCGCGTTGCTCTTGAGATGCCCAGTCGCTCGCAGGCGGTGATTCTCGGGCTTTGTTCGGCGAGTTCTTCGTCACTCCAGCCGGGCGCGCAGGCACAGCGAGGGAGAAGCATTGCAAGGAAGTGTCGAACGGGCTCGAGACCGTGTGTATTTATTGCAGGGCATCTCGCGTTCGCATCGGACGGCATGGCACGCGGAATTCGCGACCCAACCGTCTCTAGCGATGGAGGAGAGAAGACATGAGAACCACATTCGTATTGAGTATCGCTTTGGCGATGGTGCTGGCCGCAGCCGCGACCGCCCAGGCCCAGCAGGCCGCGGAAAATCCCAGCCAAGCACCGGCTGTCGATGTCACCCCGGCCTGTCCCTTGTATGGCATGGGCCGGGGGCCTCGCGACGGCACCGGCCGAGGTCCCGGCTGCGGTCCCGGTTGCGGCATGGGGGCCGGTCTGTGCGACGGCACCGGTCGCGGACCGGGCTACGGCATGGGAACCGGGCCCCGTAACGGAAAAGGCCGCGGCGCCGGCCGTGGCATGGCGAGCGGACCTCGGGACGGCACGGGACGCGGGCCTGGTGATGGCATGGCGCGCGGGCCGGGTTTCAAGAGCGGCGCCGGTCGGGGTGCCGCGCTGGGGCGGCCCGGCCAAGGCTTCGTCGATCAGAATGCCGACGGTGTCTGTGATCGGTTCCAGGCGGGGCTCAATCCGTAGCCGCGAGCCATGACCGAGGTAGTAACGTCCGGGGGGTGTAAATGAGGTTGCGCCCTCATTTAGCCCCCCAAGGTATTGGCGATCGGGGGCGGGCAAGTTCCGGGCTCGCCGAGTCGCCGCATACCCGCCTTCAACGCAGCTTCGAATACCCGCCCAACTCCACTGCCATTGGAAGCAATGCTGGCATAGGGTGCTTCTGCATCGGCAATCCGTCTTGCCGCCCGCCGACGACGTGCGTATACTCCGCGCACCGGTCGGCAATTTCCAAAATACGTGCGGAAAATGCTGCGCCAGGCAGTCATTCGAAGCAGGGAGGCTTGCCATGTTGATGCGACTCGTCGGATTTTCGCTCGTCGGCCTGATTCTGGCCACGGTAGCGTTCAGCCAGGACAGCGGCTTGACGCCGACAGCCGGCAACCCCGAGTCGGGCGGCTGGAAAAACAGCAACAGCCCGGCGGATGAATCGTCAAGCGGCACGCGTTCGGCTGCCGGCTCCGAGAGGCCGGCAGCTACAACGCCGGTCACGTTGGTCAACAAAGGCGCCGGGGTCTTGCCGAACGATCACGGCCAGGTGTGGCGCGAATACGATATCAGTCCTTACACGGCTCGCGTGAGCAACACCGAACGGCCGGAACAAGCGGTCGTCGATTGGATCCTGCGAGATACCGGCACCGAGGTCTGGTTTTCGGAACCGCTGGGTATCCTGAACGCAAGCAAGAACACGCTTCGCGTCTATCATACGCCCGAGATGCAGCGTCTGGTGCTGGATATCGTGGATCGATTCGTCAGCAGTCAAGCCGATGCCCAGGCGATCACCATGCGATTGGTGACGATCGGCAGTCCCAATTGGCGAACGGCGACGATGCCCCTGATGCAGCCCGTCGACGTCAAATCGGCGGGTGTCGAGGCTTGGCTGGTTTCCAAGGAAAATGCGGCCATCCTGCTGGCGCAACTCCGCCAACGGACCGACTATCGCGAACAGAACGCATCCAGCGTACCGATTCATAACGGCCAATCGCACACGGTCACCCGGACGACTCCGCGTTCGTTCGTGCGCTCGGTCCGCATGCGGCCCGATGTCTGGCCCGGACACGAGTTGATCACCGGCCAGATGCAGGAGGGGTTCACGCTGAACCTGAGCCCGCTGATGTCGCTGGACGGCAACACCATCGACGCGGTCATCAAGTGTGAGGTCGATCAAATCGAGAAGCTGGTGCCAGTCAACGTCGATATTCCGTCGGTCAGCGGCGGTGCGCAGCGCGTCCAGATTCAGGTTCCGCAGGTCATCAGTTGGCGGCTGCACGAACGTTTCCGATGGCCGGTCAACCAGGTCTTGATTCTGGGCTGCGGCGTCGTCGCCTCGCCGACCCAAGAGCGGATGGGACCGTTAGGGCTGCCTCTTCCGCCGCTGCCGTTTTCGTCCGGCGGCCGGGCCGATGCCCTGCTGCTGGTCGAGACCAGCGGCAAGGCCAGCCAGACGCTGCTGGAAGCCCGCCAGGATTTCCGCGCCGGCCCGCCGGCTACCAACGGCCGATATTGAATCTGCGGCTATGCTTGCGGTGCGTGTGGCTTTCCTTGCGAATCGTTGCCGGCTAAAATGACGCCGGTTGGTTCTTCAACCGGAGGTGATCGAGATGGGCGTTTCCCTTCCGTCGGAATTCTACGGATCTAAGCTCAGACTTAATGAAATAGGCTTGGGTCGGCGATGAACACGCGAAACAGGTCTGGCGGGACCCTATATTCCGTAAATGTCAATTTGCGGTAATAATAGCAGGAAGTCAGCTGTTTAGAATCTTGAGCGGAGGTTGCAAATACCGATGACCGAAAACGTCACCCAGGACAGCAAGGCACCCGAGGATCGGGAGAAGAAGCGAATTCTATTGGTCGACGATGACATGGAAATCATCGAAGCGATGCGATATGCCCTGGAAGCCAAAGGATATGAAATTCTGGTGGCTCGCGATGGCAACCAGGGGCTGGCAATGGCCGAGCGCGAAGATCCAGATCTGGTGATCCTCGATATGATGATGCCCAAGAGGAGCGGGTTTCTGGTACTGGAACGTCTCCGGCGAACCCGGCCGGTGCCGCTGCGGATCATTATGGTCACGGCCAACGAGGGCAGCCGCCATAAGGCCTACGCTGAAATGCTGGGCGTCGACGACTACATCCGCAAGCCGTTCGCGATGGATCGGCTGTTGGACAGCGTCAATCGGCTGTTGTCGTAGGACACCAGCCTGAAACTCTCGCCGGCAAGCGGCGAGGATCTGAGGGTGGCGGGGGCGCTCGTTGTCGGAGGCTGCCAGTACTTCCTTGGCAGCGGTGGCTACCAGGGCCCGCGCACGTAATAGACGCCGAACTGGTCTGTGTGACTGGGCCAGCGGGGCGTCGGCTGCAAGGGCAGCCCCGGTCCGGGCATCACCATCCCGCTGACGCTGGGCGCGCTGGGATAAGGACGCTCGAATTGATGGTAGATCGGCGACACGGTGCTTTGGGACACTCCCCAGCCCATTCGGGTTTGCATGCGGGCCGTCGGGGGAACGATCAACGCCACCGGGGCTCCCCACCCCGTGTGATAGTATCCGGCGTGCCATGATTGCGTCATCGCTCGCTGAGAAGCGATCCAATCGGCTCGCGCCCAGGGATCGATCAACGGCTGGCCGCTGTGCATTGCCGAGCCCAGTTGGGAAATGCCGGCGCCCAGGTGGGCTAGCCCCCCTTGCGTGCCACAGGATCCGCAGCCCTGTGATCTGCCGATCAGAGCGCGCGGCCGACCATGGATGACCCGCGAACCGCACCGGCAGCCGTCTTGGTGATTGTCGCCGGTCGCGGATTGCCAGGATTCCTTCGGCGCTTCTTGGAGGTCATCCGATGGTTCGGGTACGGCTTGAAGGTGGCCGGGTGGGGCGTCGACGGGCTGCAAGCCATCTTGACAAGAAGCGCTGGGCCTCAGAACGGTAAGAAAAACGGTGACGCCCGCCACAAAGGCGGCCAGACGCAAGATTTTCATAGGTGGGTTCCTAGAAAGGTGGGGGTTGTCAGCCTCACAGGGACAGCTTCAGCGGGGCAACCGAATCGTCTGATGAATGCTCTTGGCGGTGACGGTGAGCGGGTTGCAGTACCACGCGACCTTGGTGCGGGTCACGCCGCGGCCGTCGTCGTACCATTGCCGATAGGTCCGATGGTGCGGATACAGCATTTCGTGGGGCATCAGCGGCTGGTAGGTATAGTATGTATGACCGACCAGCGGCGGAATTGGGCGGGGCGCAATATACATGGCGGCGGGAGCGCCGCCGCAATGGTTGGGCACATAGAAGTTATAGAACAGGTCGGGACTGCCATATTCCCAGGGACGGCATCCGTAATCGGCGGCGGAGGCGGGGACGCCGTACTCGACTACTCCGGGATCCATCATCTGGGGCTCGGGAGCGACATCGAGCTGTTCTGCGGCCTGCAAACCGTGGCCGACGGTACAAACCAGGCCGACAGTCAGGGCTGCCAGCAGAGTTCGAGCACGTGTGGTCGTCATGACTATTTTCTCCTGGTTGGGGTCGCGGAAAAGGGATCACCTCGCCCCAGGCGTGGGTGCTGCGCTTATGACGGCTTGAGGGTTGAGCCGCGGCAGCGGGTACGGAGAATCGGGGCCCGCGGAGAGACGATCCCAATGAAAGCTACAGAGTTTACTCGGATCAATCTGCGGATGAGGATCAATCTTTGTTTAGCGGCTGGAACAATTACCCGCAATCATCGGCTTTCCCGGGCTGAAACGGGTGTGACAGCGGCGGTGAGATCGTTATAATCCGCATTGTCGGAACAGTCCGAATAGGCCCGCGCCTCGACAGCTTGCCCCTCGCGGTAAAGGAGTCCCTTCTTTTGTCCACGACGTTGATCGTCCCCGAATATGAAACCGACGCGGATTCTGAGCCCTTGAGCGATGTTTCCGGCAATGGTCAGACCCGCCGCCGTGCGACCGCCGAAGGAATGGCGGCGAAACAGCGCGATATCTCGGTCAGCGAGTTTTTCGCCAAAAACCGGCACCTGCTGGGTTTCGACAACCCGCGCAAGGCTCTGCTGACCGCCGTCAAAGAGGCGGTGGATAACTCGCTGGACGCTTGCGAAGAGGGCGGGATTCTGCCCGAAATCTGGGTCCACATCGAGCAGACGGGCGAAAACCGCTTCAAGCTGGGCGTCCAAGACAACGGCCCCGGGATCGTCAAAAAGCAGATCCCGCTGATCTTCGGCAAGCTGCTGTACGGCTCCAAGTTTCATCGGTTGCGGATGAGTCGCGGCCAGCAGGGTATCGGCATCAGCGCGGCGGGGATGTACGGGATGCTGACGACGGGCAAGCCGGTCAAGATCATCTCGAAAATCTCGCTCCGCAAGCCGGCCCACTACTACGAAATTCAAATCGACACGAAGAAGAACCACCCGGAAATCCTCAACGGCAAGGGCGAAGGCGTGGATATCCCGCCCAACGACGCCGGCCGCGCGTACATCGAGCAGCACGGCATCGAATGGGTCGCCGAGTACGATCCGGAGGGCGATCGTCCGCCGCAGTCCGTCAAAAGCGGCACGCGGGTGACGATCGAAATGGAGGCCAAGTACCAGCGCGGCCGCGGCAGCGTCGACGATTACCTCGAGCAGACCGTAATCGCCAATCCGCACGTTACGCTGCACTACCTCGATCCCGAAGGCAACTCGATGATCTACCGCCGCTCGACGACGCAGCTGCCCGTCGAGCCCAAGGAGATCAAGCCGCACCCGTATGGGGTCGAACTGGGGCGGTTGGTGACGATGCTCAAAGAGACCAAGGCGCCGACGTTGACCCAGTTCTTGTCGACTTCGTTCTCGCGGGTGAGTCCGGCGGTGGCGCGGCGGATTTGCGAAGAAGCCAAGATCAGCGCGCGGGCCCCAACCAAACGTATCGGCCGCCAGGAGGCGGACGCCCTGTTTCAGGCGATCAAGCGGACCAAGATCAAGGCCCCGGCGACCGATTGCATCTCGCCCATCGGCGAGGATCTGCTGCTCAAGGGACTTCGGCACGTCGTCCCCGGCCAGTTCTATTGCGCGGCGACGCGGCCGCCGTCGGTGTATCGCGGCAACCCGTTTCAGATCGAAGTGGCCTTGGCCTACGGCGGGGCCAACCAGGTGCAAAAGGTCTCGCTGGAACTGCTGACCGAACTGCTGCACGAAAGCGACGCCCGGACGCTCCGCCAGTTCATCGTCAATACGTTCGACGGGCTGGGCGCCGAAGCGGCGGACCGCATCCTGCGGACCGCCAAGTGCGGCACGCGCCAATCGCCGGGCAAGCTGAAGCTGGCCGACATCAAACAGCTGCACGAAGCGATGCAAAACGTGAATCTGTCCGAAGGCCAGACGATGCAAGTGCTCCGCTATGCCAACCGGGTGCCGCTGCAGTTCAAACAGCGGGATTGCGCGATCACCGATTCGGTCGTGAAGATGAATTGGCGGCCCTACGGCCTGTCACAGTCTCGCGGGGGATTGCCCACCGGCCCCGTCACGGTGATGGTTCACATGGCCAGCGTCTGGGTTCCTTTCACGAGCGAATCCAAGGAAGCCATCGCCGGCTATCCGGAGATTCAGAAGGAATTGCGGCTGGGTCTGCAAGCGGTCGGCCGCAAGCTGGGCATGTATCTCCGCCGCCGCAACCGCGTCAAGCAAGAGGGCGAGCGGCGTTCGATCTTTCTCCGTTACCTCGGCGAAGTGGCTACGGCCGTCAGCGCCATCAACGGCACGCCGCGGGACCCGTTGTTCGAGCAATTGCTCAAAGTGGCCAAACGCAAGACCTCCGAAGCCGACGTCCGCCTGGACGAGCGCGGCAAGATCATCGACGAGGAGGACGATTTCGGAGACAACGTGCTGATCGTGGAGCCGGAGCCCGTGACGGCCGACGAATTGTTGGCCCTCGTGGCCAGCAGGAAAAATGCGCCGCCCCCCCGGGAAGACGTCACGTTGGAGGACGCCGCAGTGTAGGGCTCGGTTTCTGCCCGTTTCTTGAGAACGAAGCGTTCTTTGGAGTCGACGAACATGGACCGTCGTTTGCTTCTGGGTGTTGTGCCGTTGATTTTTCTCGCCGGCTGCGGCCAAACGGCGGCACCGACGACCAGCAAGAGCGCGTCAATGTCCAACCACGAGGAAGCCGAGGATGTCGAGCCTGTACCGGCGGACGAAACGCGATCGGGCGATGAAACGGAGCTGAGTTCTGAGCCCGCCAGCACCGAACCGGCCGGTAGCGAGCCCTCCGCTCCTGAACTAACGCTGGCGCCGCCCGATCTGCCGGAGTTGCCCCCCGTTGGAGATCTAGGGCCGATATTAGAACACCCGATTCCCGACAGAAGCGGCGCCGACGAGTTGCCGCCGATGATCCACGAACTGGTCCCTGCTCCGCCCGTCGCTGCGCCGCCGATCGCCGAGCTGCCCGCGCCGCCGACGGCGCCTCCGACGAGGTGTCCTGCCGGCGGCGCCGCGTCTGGATCATCGCCGCCGATCGACAAAGGTTTCACGCGCGTCCGCGTCTTCTACGGCACCGATCGCCGCCGTGGCGGCACCACGCCGAATGAGTTCTACAACGACCAGCGGGGATCCGAGGGAGCCGCATCCGCCCTGGAATTGGGTCATTGCGACGTCAGCATCCCCTACAAACATGCCCCCGGCGAGATCGAACGGCCGTCGGTCTGGAGATTCGAATTCCGTGAGCTGCCTGCCAGGCACGTCATGCTGCTCGACGTCCGGCCGCTGGATCCCGCGCGGTGGCAGAACGACGTGCGGGAACATCTCAACGAATCGGCAGATCTGGCGGCGATGGTATTCGTGCATGGCTTTAATGTCGACTTTGCCTCCGCTGCGCGGCGGACGGCCCAAATGAAATACGACTTGGGATTCCCGGGCGCCGCCATCCTGTACAGCTGGCCTGCGCCAAACAATTACGTCGAATGCGAGGGCAACGCGATTTGGACCCTGCCGCATCTCATGGAATTCCTAACCGAACACGTCCAGAAGTCCGGGGCGAAGAGCATTCACCTGATTGCCCACAGCATGGGGACACGAGTCCTGGCCACAGCGCTGAAAGAACTTGTCGCCTCCCCTGCCGCCGCACAGGTTCGCTATAACCAGATTGTATTAGCTGCCCCCGACATCGACGCGGCCGTTTTCAAACGGCAGATCGCACCGCAGATTGTGACGGCGGCGGAGCGCATTTCGATCTACTCGTCCTCCAACGATTGGGCGCTGGTCGCGTCGAAAAAAGTCCATCGCTATACGCGTTTGGGCGAAGCGGGCGCATCCCTGACGACGTTTCCCGAATGGCCTCAAATCGAAGTCCTGGACGCCAGCAACGTGGACGAGAGCCTGTTGGGGCATTCGTATTATGGCGACAGCCCGACCATCCTGCGCGACGTGCGCGGCGTGTTGGGGGGCCTCGGCGCGGCGGCCCGCGGGCTTCGCGCCCATACCAATTACTACCTGTTTTCCTCGAGACGCACCTTGTTGTCCGACCGGCCTCGGTAGGTTTCGATGCGAGTCCCCGCCGATGGCGGGGCGAAGAATCGCGTCGAATTCACTTCCCGCCAAACCCCCTGATGAGGAGCTTCGTTCATGACTTTTCGACGTCAACTTAGTCGCCGCCGCTTTCTCCAGCGCGCGGCTGCTGCCGGGGCGATCATCGGCTTTCCGGCCATCATTCCGGCCGCGGCGCGGGGCGCGGACGGGCGCCCGGCTCCCAGTAATCGCATTGCCGTCGGCGCGATCGGCGTGGGCGGCCAAGGCAACGGCAACTTGGGCGGCTTCTTGGGCGATCCACGTTGCCAGGTGGTGGCCGTGAACGACGTCGACCAGAACAACCGGGAACGCACGCAGCGGCGCGTCAACGAGGTCTACAATAACCAGGACTGTGCGGCGTATGCGGACTTTCGCGAGCTGGTCGCCCGCGACGACATCGACGCCATCTCGCTGGCCACGCCCGATCACTGGCACGCCATCCCGGCGATCATGGCAGCGAAGAACGGCAAGGACATCTACGGCGAGAAGCCGTTCAGCCACGATTTGCGCGAAGGCCGGGCGATGGTCGATGCGGTGAATCAGTACGGCCGGATCTGGCAGACCGGATCGTGGCAGCGTTCAACCGGTGATTTCCGCGCCGCCTGTGAACTGGTTCGCAACGGTCGCATCGGCAAGCTGCACACGGTCGAAGTCGGTCTGCCCACCGGCGGCGGTGGCGGCCATGCGCCATTCACGGACCCGCCGCCGCATCTGGATTACGATTTCTGGTGCGGGCCGGCGCCCTGGGCACCCTATTGTGCGGACCGCACCCATTGGAACTGGCGCTGGCAGATGGACTACGGCGGCGGCCAACTGATGGATTGGATCGGGCACCACGGCGACATCGCCCAGTGGGGCTTGGGCGCCGATACCACGGGTCCCGTCGAATTCGATCCGATTCATGCCGAATTTCCCCAGACCGGCATCTGGGACGCCGCCACCAAGTATCGCATCGAATGCACGTATGCCAGCGGCGTGAAGCTGATCGTCCAGAACGCCGAAGGTTCGCACCGCATGGGCGCCAAATGGATCGGCAGCGACGGTTGGGTGTGGGTCGACCGGGGCGGCTTTGACACCGAGCCCAAGAGCTTGATGCGCGAGAAAATCGGCTCGGACGAGATCAACTTGTATCGCTCGACCAATCACATCGGCAACTTTATCGATTGCGTCATCTCCCGCAGGCCGACGATCACGCCCGCCGAGGTGGCCCACCGCTCGGCCAGCGTCGGGCACTTGTGCGTGATCGCCATCACGCTGGGCCGCAGGATCCGCTGGAACCCGGACACCGAGGAAATCCTCGGCGACCCGGCCGCCAGCGCGATGCTCGGCCGGGCCAAACGACAACCATGGTGCCTGGCGTAAGATTTCGGGGTTCAGAGACGTTGGACGGAGTAACCATCATGAGATTTCGATTCGATAGATTTGTTGTTGCCTTGATCCTCCTGCCGGCTTTTGCCGCCGCACAGGCCCAGGAACCCGCGGCGGAGCCGTACCGGGCGCTGGCCAAGTGGGAATTCGGCCAGAGCCGTCAGCCGTTGGGGCAGATCGACGAGGAGATCCGCAAGTCCGCCCCGGTCGGTTACAAGTCGATCGAGGCCAAGTTGCTGGACGTGCTCAAATCCGACGGGACGTCCACGGACGCCAAGCGATACATCTGTCGCGCTCTGGCCGTGGTCGGCTCCGCCGACTGTGTACCCGCGGTGGCGGAACTGCTCGGCGATCCGGACCTGTCGCATCCGGCGCGCATGACGCTGGAGCCGCTGGCGCATCCGGCGGCGGCTGCCGCTCTGCGCGACGCGCTGACCAAACTCAAGGGCGATCTTCTGTTGGGTGTCGTGTCGTCCGTCGCCGCACGGCGCGATGCGCAAGCCGTCGAGGCGCTGCGCGGTTTGGCCCGCGACAGCGACCTCATGATCGCCGGAGCGGCGATGAGCGCCCTGGGCGAGATCGGGAGTGAGGAAGCCGCGGGCGCACTAAAAGCGATCCAGCCTCCCGTCGCCTTGGCACGGACTCACGCCCGCGCCGTCATCGCGGCGGCCAACCGCTTGGCGGCCGCGGGCAAGCGGGAGACGGCATCCGGCATGTATGGATCGCTGATGCAGCCGCAGCAGGCGTCGGCGATTCGCGTCGCGGCCTGGAAGGGATTGTTGGGGACGCTGCCGACCGCGGACGCGGTCAAGCGGTTTGTGGAGGTGATCCAAGCCGACGACGCGACCCTGCGGACAGCCGCCCTGGCGGCGTACGGAGCCGGTTCTCAACGCGCGCTCCAGGACGCGGTCGCCGTCCAATTGCCGGGCATGAACCCGGCGGCACAGTGGGCGTTGCTCGGCGTCCTGGCCGGAGAACCCGGCGTTGCCGCACGATCGGCCGTGGTGCGAGTGGTCGAGTCGTCGGCCGACGTGGACGTTCGCGTAGCCGCGCTGGAATGTTTGGCGCTGCACGGCGAAGCGGCCGACGTGGCCCTGGTCGTCAAGTTGGCGCAATCCGAGCCGCCGGTCGTGGCGGAAGCCGCCCGCCGCGTGCTGCCGCGGATGGTCAAGCCGGGCGTGGACGAGGCGCTGGTGGAAATGATCGAATCTGGCCAAACAGGCGACCGCGCGGTCGTGCTGTCCGCGCTGGCGGCCCGCCGCGTCGAATCCGCCTTGCCGACGCTGGCCCGATTGGTCGGCGGCGCGGATGCGCCTTTGGGCACCGAAGCCGCCCGGGCGCTGGCCGTGCTGGGCACCAGCGAGCAGTTGGGGCCGTTGGCCGCCGTCCTGATCCGCACCGACAACGCCGAGTTGCGCACTGCGGCGGCGGAGGCCGTGCGGTCGATTTGTTCCCGAGCGGAAGACAAACCGGCGGCGGCCAAGCCGCTGTTGGCCGCCTTGCGCCAGGCGACGACGTCGGAGGCGCGCATCGTGATGCTGCAGCAGTTGGTCTATACCCGCGGCGACGAGGCGCTGAACGCGGTTCTCCAAGCCGCGCAGAACGCAGACGCCCAGGTCGCGGAAGCTGCGTTCCGGGCCCTAATCGCTTGGCCCGAAGCCTCCGCGGCGCCTCGCTTGATCGAATTGGCCAAAACAACGGATAAGGCCAGCTTCGCCGTTCTCGCCCTGCGGGACGGCTGTCTGCGGCTGGCCAACCAGAAGGATTTGCCGCTCGCCCAGCGGCTGAGCATCTACCGTAGCGTGCTTGAGATTGCCCAGCGGCCGGAAGAGAAGCGGCAGGCGATCGCCGCCCTGGCGGATCTGCCGGCGTTGGGAGCGCTGGAGTTGCTGCAAGCCACTGCGCGGGATACCGAATGGAACAACGACGCCACGGCCGCCATCATCCGGCTGGCTCGGCAATTGGGCGCGGTCTACAATCGGCAGGCGCTGGCCGCCCTGGAAGAAATCAAATCGCAGGCCGTCGGCGACGAGGCCAAACGCCAGGCCGAGGCGGCGATCAAGGCCGTGCAGAACGTCGGCCAATCGCCCGAGGGGTTCATCGTGGCTTGGCTGCTGTCCGGGCCGTTCACCCAGTCCGGCAAGAGCGGTCCCGAATTGTTCGACGTCGTTTTCGCGCCGGAAGAGTCCGACGGCGATGCCGAATGGCGCCCGGTCACCGTGCCTCCGGGCGGTAAACCGGGACTGGTGGAAATGGACAAGATCTTCGGCGGCAACGACCGCGCAGCGTACCTGAAGACGCAGTTGGCAGCGGATCGAGAGCAGGACGCCATCCTGGAACTCGGTAGCGACGACGGTATCAAGGTATGGTTGAACGGCCAAGTCGTCCATACCAACAACGCCACTCGTCCGTGCACGCCGAGCCAAGACAAGATCAAAGTCAAACTCAAGCAGGGCGCCAACGCGCTGCTGATGAAGATCACCCAGGGCGGCGGTGAATGGTCCGCCTGTTGCCGCCTCGTGTCCCCGGACGGCCATCCGTTGGACGGCGTGACCGTGGCGCCGCAAGGACCGTAAGTCCGCGACCCAACGGTCACGGCCCCGTTGACGCCACAGCGCGTCGGGGCGGAGGTGGATTCGCGCGAGAGTTGCAACGATCGAGTTTCGGGCCTGCCGCAATGCGTGGCGACGGACGCACCGATCAGGCACCCTGTCAGAGCAGGCACCTTGTCGGTTTCTCATGAGGCTCTACAATGCTCACTGCATGGCTGGTTCCTGTCGTCGCTTGGGCGGTGAAGACTTACCCGTTGTCGCGGAGGGGGTTTCATGCAGATTCCAGTTTGGGGCAACATCACTTTATTCGGTATGGTTCTCTTGCTCGCGGAGGCTGCTTTGAGCGCTGATAAGATTGACGAGGTTCCTTTCCCGAAACTTCCCAAGATCGCTGGAAAAATCGACCCCGATGCGTCTAAGGTGTTCCAGACGACGAAGTCCGGTCTGAAGTATCGCGTGCTTCGCAAGGGAACAGGAGCATCTCCCACGGCGACGGACACGGTAAAGGTGCATTACCACGGCTGGCTCAGTAATGGAAAGGTCTTTGACAGTTCCTACAATCGTGGCGAAACGATTTCCTTTCCGCTCAACCGTGTGATCAAGGGATGGACCGAGGGAATGCAGTTGGTCGGCGAAGGTGGCATGATTGAATTGGAGATTCCGCCCGATCTCGCTTACGGCGATCGCGGTGCTGGTGCTGCCGTCCCTCCCAAAGCCACGCTCCACTTTCTGGTGGAACTGTTGAGCGTACCGTAGCTCATTGGATGCCGGCCAGGAGCCCGCGGCTGTATGGAAACTTGCCTCGGGATTAGCGAACCATGGCGGCCCCCCGGTGCGGCTTGTGCCCGATGAACGGTTGCCTACAATATTGTGGGTTTGTGATTTTCGTTCCGTGGGCAATCGTTCAACGTCTATGCCGGCCTCCGATATCGTTGTGAAAGGCGCTCGCGAGCACAACTTGCGGGACGTCGATTTGGTTCTGCCTCGAAACAAATTGATTTGTCTGACGGGCGTCAGCGGATCGGGAAAGAGTTCGCTGGCTTTCGATACGCTGTACGCCGAAGGCCAGCGACGGTATGTCGAGAGTCTGTCCAGCTTCGCCCGCCAATTCCTGGGCCAGATGCCGAAACCCGATGCGGATTACATCGGCGGCTTGAGCCCCTCGATCTCCATCTCGCAGAAATCCACCGGCGCGAATCCTCGTTCAACCGTCGGCACGATCACCGAGATCTACGACTTTCTGCGAGTCCTGTTCGCCCGCGTCGGCCAGGGATTTTGTCCGAAATGCGGCCAGCCCATCACGGCACAAACCCGCGAACAGATCATCGCGCGCATTCTCCAACTGGCCGAAGGAACGAGGCTGACCGTGCTCGCGCCGCTGATCCGCGGCCAAAAAGGCGAATACCGCGACCTGTTCGTCGATCTGCTGAAGCAAGGCTTCGTCCGAGCCCGCGTCGACGGCGACGTGGTGTCCTTGACCGATGACCTGCAACTGGACCGTCAAATGCGGCACAACATCGAAGTCGTCGTGGACCGGCTGGTCGTCAAGCCGGCGATTCGGCCCCGCTTGGCCGAGGCCGTCGAGTTGGCGCTGAAGATCGGCAAGGGCAACCTGATCGTGGCAGCCGATTCGGCCGGCGATGGGCGGCCGCGAAGCCGGGCGGATTCGGCGGAGGGGACGAAACGAGACGACGAGACGCTCGGGCGCGCGGCGGCGAAGAGCTGGGGCAGCGAGGATATCGTCTTCAGTGCGGCGTATGCCTGCCGGGATTGCGGGGTCAGCTTCGAGCCGCCCAGCCCGCAGCTGTTCAGCTTCAACAGTCCCCAAGGGATGTGCCCCGAATGCGACGGGCTGGGCGAACGGTTTGCCTTCGATCAGGATCTGCTGATCCCCGAGGCGAGTCGGCGGCGATCGTTCAAGAAAGGCTGCTTCGAGCTGTTGGGCACGTGGTCGGAATTGGGCCGTTGGCGACGGCATATTTTCCAGGGCGTGGCCGAGACGATGGAACGGAAACTGGGCCTGCTGCCGGGGACGATGCTCGAAACGCCGTGGGCCGACCTCGATCCGTCGCTGCAGGATTTGCTGCTGTGGGGCACGGGCGACGAACACATCACGTACACCTGGCGGGGCGGGGCGTCGCCGGTGAAGTACGGCGGCAAGTTCGAGGGCATCATTCCGGACTTGACGTCCCGCTACCGCAATGCCAAGAACCCGATGTATCTGCGGCAGATGGAAAAGTACATGAGCACCTCGCCGTGCGGCGCGTGCCGCGGCCGGCGGCTGAATCCCCAGGCGCGGGCCGTCAAGGTGACCACCACGCATCCCCGGTTCCGCAGCGGTCCGCGGCTGTCGCTGGCCGAAGTGTGCGACTTGTCGATCCGCGACGCGACGGACTTTTTCAGCGGACTGGAATTGGACGCGACCCGCACGCTGATTGCGGGCGAGGTACTGAAGGAAATCCGCGGCCGGTTGGGGTTTTTGCTGAACGTCGGCCTTGAGTATCTGACGCTGGGCCGCACGGCGCCCACGCTGTCCGGTGGCGAATCGCAACGCATCCGGCTGGCCGGCCAGATCGGCTGCGGATTGGTCGGCGTGCTGTACATCCTGGACGAGCCGTCGATCGGGTTGCACCCGCGGGACAACCACCGGCTGTTGGCGACGCTGCAGCGGCTGCGCGATATGGGCAACACGGTGCTGGTCGTGGAGCATGACGAGGACACGATGCGGGCAGCCGATCACATCGTCGACTTCGGACCCGGCCCGGGCGTGCGAGGCGGCGAGGTGGTCGTGGCCGGCTCGTATGCCGACGTGGTGGCCGCCGAACGTAGCGTGACGGGCAAGTACCTGTCGGGCCGGCTGGCGATCGAAGTTCCGCCGCAGCGCCGCTCGATCGGCGAGTCACGTTTGCGAGTGCTGGGCGCGACGCACAACAACCTGAAGGACGTCGATGTCGAGATCCCGCTGGGCGCGTTCGTATGCGTCACCGGCGTCTCCGGTTCCGGAAAGAGTTCGCTGGTCAACGACATTTTGATCGAAGCCCTGCGGCGGGACTTGAATCGGGGCGACGGCGCGCCCGGCGCGCATCGGGCGCTCGAAGGCGTCGCGCTGCTGGACAAGATGATCGCCATCGACCAGTCGCCGATCGGGCGCACGCCGCGTTCCAATCCGGGCACCTACATCAAGGTGTTTGACGAGATCCGCAACTTGTTTGCCCAGATGCCCGAGTCGCGGCGGCGCGGCCACAAGCCGGGCCGATTCAGCTTCAACGTGACCGGGGGCCGATGCGAAGCCTGTGAAGGCAACGGCTCGACGCGGCTGGAGATGGACTTCCTGGCCGACGTTTGGGTCACGTGCCCGGTGTGCGAAGGTCACCGCTACAACCGTGAAACGCTGCAGGCCAAATTCAAGGACCGCTCGATCGCCGAGGTGCTGGAGATGGACATCCAGCAGGCCCTGGAGTTGTTCGAGAACATTCCGGCAGTGCGCGGGAAACTGCAGACGCTGCACGACGTCGGCTTGGATTACATGAAGCTGGGCCAGCCGTCGCCGACGCTGTCGGGCGGGGAAGCCCAGCGAATCAAGCTGGCCCGCGAATTGGTCAAGCGCAGCACCGGCCGCACGCTGTACCTGCTGGACGAGCCCACGACGGGCTTGCACTTTGCCGACATCAAGCTGCTGCTCCAAGTGCTGCACGGCTTCGTCGAGGCCGGCAACACGGTCCTGGTGGTCGAGCACAACTTGGACGTGATCAAAACGGCGGACTGGATCATCGACTTGGGGCCCGAGGGCGGGGACGGCGGCGGACGCGTGGTGGCGACCGGCACGCCCGAGCAGGTGGCCGCCTGTGCGGACTCGTACACCGGCCGCGCGCTGGCCGCCGTGCTGGCCGGGCCGGCCGCCGGCAAAGGCCGGCGGGACGCCGACGATTCCCGGGGCAAACCTGCACGCTTGGCCGCCGGCGCCGCACGCCGCGCCCTGCGCGCGGCCAGTCAAAGTGTCTTGGCGACGGAGATCGTCGTCCAAGGCGCCCAGCAGCACAACTTGAAAAACGTCGACGTCCGCATCCAACGCGATGCGATGACCGTATTCTGCGGCCCGAGTGGTTCGGGGAAAAGTTCCTTGGCCATGGACACGATCTACGCCGAAGGCCAGCGGCGATACGTCGAGAGCCTCAGCTCGTACGCCCGCCAGTTCGTCGGCCAGATGCAAAAGCCCCGGGTCGACCACATCGACGGCTTGTCGCCCGCAATCGCCATCGAGCAGAAGAACCTGGGCAACACGCCTCGCTCGACGGTCGGCACGGTAACCGAGATCTACGATTATCTGCGAATCTTGATGGCGCGCATGGGACAAGCCTATTGTCCCGATTGCGATTGCCGGGTCGGCACGCAGACGGTCGACGAGATCATGGACAAGATCATGGCCGAGCCGGTCGGCACGCGGTTGTACGTATCGGCGCCGGTCGAGATCGACGTGGGCCGCGAATACGCTTCGCTGTGGGACGAGATCCGCGCCGCCGGCTACGTCCGCATCCGCGTGGACGGCGTCACGTATCCGCTGGAACAGCCGCCGGAAATCGACCGCCGCCGCAAGCACGAAGTGGAGATCGTCGTCGATCGAATCGTCGTCCGCCCCGACGTCCGCGCGCGGATCGCGGACAGTGTCGAGAACGCGCTGGCGCTGGGCAAAGGCGTGATCCGGGTGGCGCAGGTGCTCGACGGCGTGCCGGAAACGCGGTGGCCGGTTCGCACGCACAGCCAGCACCTGGCGTGCGAACGCTGCGGGCGCAGTTTCGACCCGCTGACGCCGCACAGCTTTTCGTTCAACAGTCCGCTGGGCTGGTGCCCGTCGTGCCAAGGGCTGGGCGTGCAAGTCGGCGCGAATCCCGCCGCGCTGCTCCGCGATCCGAAGCGGACGCTTGCCGACGGCGCCGTCGCCCTCTGGCCCAACCTAGATCATCGCGTGTCGCAACGGATGCTGGAAAGCCTGTCGGCCGGCACCGGCGTGCCTCTCGACCGCCCGTTCGATCAGCTCGGGGCGCGGCATCGGCGGATCCTGATGCACGGTACCGGCGAGCAGTGGTTCGAGATTGGTCCGACGGCGGTCTCCGGTGCCGCGCCCGAGGCGGAGCCACCAGCCGCCGCGTCTACTCGCAAAGCGTCCCGGCGCACATCCGCGGCGGTGGAACCGACTCCGTTCCCCGCCTTCCGGTTTCAATTCAAGGGACTGTACCCGGCGTTGGAAGAAGCGTCCCGCCTGTCGCCTTCGTTCCGCGCCCGCTTGGAGCAGTTCGTCGACGAAGTGGATTGCTCGGCGTGCAGCGGCAGCCGGTTGCGGGAGGACGCCTCGGCGGTCCGCTTTCGCAATCAGACGATCGACGAGCTGAGCCGCTTGCCGCTGGGCGACCTGTTGCGGGTGGTTCAAGCCTGGAAGCTGACCGCGCGCGAGCGGAAGATCGCCGGTGAACTGCTTCGCGAGATCACCGGCCGCATCCAATTTCTGCTGGACGTCGGCTTGGAGTACCTGACGCTGGCGCGGGGGGCGGCGACGCTGTCCAACGGCGAGGCACAGCGGATTCGGCTGGCCAGCCAGCTGGGCAGCGGCCTGTGCGGCGTGCTGTACGTCCTGGATGAACCGACGATCGGCCTGCATCCGCGGGACAACGCGCGGCTGTTGACGGCCCTGCACAAACTTCGCGACCTGGGCAACACGCTGCTGGTCGTCGAGCACGATCGCGAGGTGATTGCGGGCAGCGATTTCATCTGCGATTTCGGCCCCGCCGCGGGCAAGAACGGCGGTGAAATCGTGGCGGTCGGCTCGCCCGCCCAGATCGCGCGGCGCCGCGGTTCGGTCACCGGCCCGTACCTGGGCGGCAAAAAGGCGATCCCCGTGCCGGCCAATCGCCGCCTGGTCCGCACGCCCGACGGCCAATCGTGGCAGCGAGCCCACACAGCCGCGTCACTGCGTGACGCGATTCCCCCAGACGCGATTCCAGTCTCGGAGAGACTGGCCCCCGTGGCCCCCGCGGTCGACTGGCTGGAAATCCTCGGCGCCCGCCACAACAATTTACAGAATATCGACGTCCGCATTCCCTTGGGCACGCTGACGGCGGTTTCGGGGGTCAGCGGCGGAGGCAAGAGTTCACTGATCGACGACGTGCTGTACAAAGCCCTGGCGCGGCGGCTGCATCGAGCCAGCACCATCCCCGGCGCGCATGACGAGATCCGCGGCGTCGAGCACATCAACAAAGTTATCCGCGTCGACCAACAGCCGCTGGGCAATTCGCCCACGTCCAACCCGGCGACGTACACGGGCGTGTTCGAGTTGATCCGCGAGTTGTTCGCCCAGCTGCCGGAATCGAAGCTTCGCGGATATGGTCCCCGGCGGTTCAGTTTCAACGTGCCGGGCGGCCGGTGCGAAGAATGCGAGGGCAACGGCCAGAAGTGCATCGAGATGCACTTCTTGCCCGACGTCTGGGTCGAGTGCGAGACCTGCAAAGGCCGGCGCTACAATCCGGAAACCTTGGCGGTCGCCTACCATGGCCGGTCGATCAGCGACGTGCTCGACATGACGTGTGGCGAAGCGCTGAAGCTGTTCGAGAACATTCCGAAGATTCGCCGCATCTTGCAGACGCTGTGCGACGTCGGATTGGATTACCTGACGCTGGGGCAAGCCGCTCCGACGCTGTCCGGAGGCGAAGCTCAACGGGTGAAACTGGCGGCGGAACTCGCTCGCCCGGACACCGGCCGCACGCTGTACCTGTTGGACGAGCCGACCACGGGACTGCACTTCGAGGATCTGGCTCGATTGCTGGAGGTCCTGCAGCGTTTGGTCGACCTGGGCAATACCGTCGTGCTGATCGAGCACAACTTGGATGTTATCAAACAAGCCGACTGGGTCATCGACCTGGGCCCCGAAGCGGGCGAGGGCGGAGGCCACGTGGTCGCCGCCGGCCCCCCCGAAGAAATCGCCGGCTCCTCGGCTTGGCCATCTCCAACTTTCTCCGTTGCTGAGTCTGCCGATCCCCCCTTCGCCGCATCTCCCCTTCGCCGCGTCTCCAAATCTCCCCCCGCTCCCCCGCTGCCTGGCTCGCACACCGTCCGCGCCTTGATTCCCGTCCTGGCAGCCGGCCCTCATGTGGTCCGCGCGATCTACGACCCGGCCGCCGTCGAACGCCGGCAAGCCGGCGACCTGGAGATCCGCGACGTGGGGCGGGAAGCGAAAATGCCTTGGGAGTCGGACGGTCGCCGGTGGCATGCACACGACCGCGTCGGCCGCCGCGGCGAAGTGTGCAAATGGGACGGGCGGATCCTGGAGCGCGTCGTCGACCGGATCCACGAGTTAGGCCCGTTCAGCGACACGGATTGGAATTCGCGGAGCATCGTCGAGATTGCGGCCAAGAAGAAGACCGACGGCTGGTTCCTGCACGCCATCACCGGCGAGACGTGGCTGTTGAAGCTCAAATTCCGCGTCGCCCGCAACGCATTTCAGCGCGACGAATTGATCGAGCGATTGAATCTGAAGACGCTGAACCAGATGGAGCATTTGCCGGTCTACGGCAACGAGCCGCGGGTGCGGTGCAAGGCTCTGCGCGGCCCGTGGCAGGAGGTCGAAATCCGCGCGCACACGCTGGACGAGATCGATACGCCCGCGTTTTGGGCTTTCTTGGAAGCGGCCGTCCGCAGTTTCCAACAGCTGACTCGCACCGTGGACCTCGACGACCTGATGCCGTGGAAGAAACTCGGCCAGCGCTGGCACCTGATGCGCAAGGGCTTTGCGCCCGGCAAGCGCGTGGCGTGGGACCAGCAGGTGTTGGAGGAATTGATCCAGCTGCTGGCGGAGATCGCGCCGGGAGGCGAGTTCCAGTGGACCAGCCAGATGCTGGTCCCGTTCACCCCGCGGGGGCACAGCGAGCCGTGGGCCACACTGTACACGAAGAAACCGGCTTCGCTGGACCTGTACCTGTTCGGGCCCAAGAACATGGTCGGCCTCGGCCGCTTTGCGTCGTTAGCTTGGGAGCGCGACTTGGACGCGACGCGCCCGGAGCGCGACGTGGTGCGGTTGCGATTTCTGACAGCCGCCGACTTGAGCAACGGCGATTTGGTCGAGTTTCTTCGCGAGCACTTGGCGGGGGTGACGAGACGGCTGAGCGATACTCTTCCTGCGCGCGTGCCCGGCTCCAGCCGTGCTTGACAGCCTGAGTGGCCGCGCAGAAATAGCTTGAACAAGTCTTGCTTTCGCAGCGAGATCGTACAGTACCATCAATCCCTAATCTTTCACTTTTGCCGAGCGTTAATCCGGAGCGATCAGGGCGGCGAGCTTCACCCGCGCGGCCATGTAGGCTTCCGGACTGTGGCTCCAGTCGTCAAAGGAGCGCGCCAGGCCCTCGACGATCTCGTCCACATGCGGCTTGTTGCCTTGCTTGGCGGCCAGCGTCATGTACTCGAAGTCTTCCAATGCCTCCCGGATCAGCTTGAGCCGGATCGAGGGCGCGGGTCCGTGAAGCCCGGCATCCTTGCCCGGGTACAACAGCATCCCCTCGCCCCAGTACTGATTGCGGAAGTGCGGCGTGGTCCACGGATCCTGGCCCTGGCCCCAGTAGATGCTGGACCAGTACAAGAAGCCCTTCACGCCATAGCGCCAACTGGTCCAGAACGGCGCCCGAAACTGTACGGGGGAGAAGTCGATCTGCCAAAACGGGGCGGTGCCTTTGCCCTGGCACAGCGCGGTGTAAGTCCAGATCTCCTCGCCCTGCGCCTGCCGCTCGCGGGCCGTCTTCTCATCGTACAGGCACCACAGCGGGCACCAGATGTCCACCGCCCCGTACAGCGTGCCCCACTCGGGATTCGACGTGACCGTCTGTTCGGTGCACATGCGTTGGATGCCCGACTCACGGATCAGCGCGCCTTGCTGACGGACGGTCTCGTACTGCTCGGCATCGTTGGGCTCGTCTTCCAGATAGATGTAGGCCAAGTCGAGCCAGTCTTTGTTCCGCAGATAGGCGGCCAGGTCGCGCAGGTACGCTCGGCATTTCTCCGGCTCCGATCGATAGCTGAAGGGAACGGCCAAGGAGTTCACGTGGCGGTCTTGGACCATCGCGCGCAGCCGCTCGCCGCTACGGCTGTCATCGATTCCGCCTTCCGGGGTCCACTCGGGCCAGATGTTCCCCAGCGACGAAGGAATCGCCCGGTGGTCCAGCAGGGTATCGATGTACTGGTCCTCCACCGCGGCAAACTCCTGGGAGCCGGCGTCCATCCCGAGATGACGGGCCAACCCGCGTCCGAGGCCCCCGAAGTTGCTGCGCATCGCGATCTGGTCGGGCAACGTGAAGGGCTGCACGCGGAGCTTTACGCGAACCGAACCGAGCGGCGCGCCGTCTGCCGTGACCGTGATCGTTCCGGAATACTCACCGGGTGCAGTCTCGCGGGGGACGTACACGTCGGCCCAGAAACCTTGGTTCGTGCCAGCCTCGACGCTCGCCGCCAGCGGCGGATACTTGGCTGCGGGGTCGCCCCCGGCGATCGGAATCAGGGCGTCCGGGTACCAGCCGATCGGCGCCTGAGAGCGATGGCTGGGCCGGAAGACATGGATGGAGTGTTCGCGAAAGAGGGCGACGTTCTGGGCCTCGATCCGCCCCGCGGGCCCAGTCAGGCCGCTGGCTTCCACGCGCACATTAGCCAGTGCCCTTGCACCCGCGTGCACGATGACCCGCAACGGCTCGTACTCGTTGCGTGCGGCGGCGATCTCCGCTGACTTCGTCCCGCCGGGTTCGGTACTCCGCAAGACATGTTGCCAGGGAGAGGCTACCCAGACCACGGGTTCCTGACTCCACGCCGGGCAAAGTCCGGCCAACCCAACAAGCAGTGATAGGACCATTCTGGACATCACACACGTCCTGTAAATTGGGGTTGAGTTCGTCTCTGGGCTGCTTCCCCGACCGTCCGCCCATCCGCGGTTCTTCCGCAGCGTGGATTATATCTCCCGCGAACGCTCGCCTCCATCGGGGATGCGGTGCTGTTGAGTCCCGCGCAGATTTGGTGTTCGATGTCTTCCGCGTTGCCGAGCTTGCTGGCTTTGAGCGGCAAGGCCATAACCGCCGGTGAAGACTGGCCAATTCCCGCAAGAACCCGCGGCCAGCGCCTTGCGGCTCACCGTGTCCGGGTGCAAATTAAGTGGTATTGGGCTCCGGCCGCCGGGAAAAACATGCTCAAGCGTGAACTGCAACCGGCGTGATGCCGGTCGTGGCCCGCGTGAGCTGGTATAATCCAAGGCGGCGAAGTTTCGAGTTTCGTGTGGGCATTAGGTTGCGGGGCTAGCCCCCGGCGGGAAAGGATATGTCATGCGCGATATCTTTGGATGGATCGCTGGAGTGGTGGTGTTCCTATGTTTGTCTAACGTATTGCCGGCGGCTGAATCGATCCAGGTCACCGACGATGCGGGGCTGCGATCGGCGTTGCGCGGCGCCGGGCCGGGAACGGTCATCCGTCTGGCTGCCGGCCGCTATCAGCCGGACGTGTTCATGGCCAACTTGCAGGGCACCGCAGAGCGTCCGATCGTCATCGAAGGGGCGGATCCGGACCGGCCGCCGCTGTTCGAAGGCGGCACGACGGGATGGCAGTTGAGCGATTGTGCGCATTTGGTCTTGCGGAACCTCGCCATGCGGGGCCAGCGGGGCAACGGATTGAATATCGACGACGGCGGCAGCTTCGACACGCCTTCGCACCATGTGGTCTTGGAGGGAATCCACGTTGCGGACGTTGGTCCTGTGGGCAACTTCGACGGCATCAAATTGTCCGGCGTGGTGGATTTCACGATCCGCGACTGCACGGTCGAAGGCTGGGGCGGTCAAGCGATCGACATGGTCGGCTGTCATCGCGGCGTGATCGACGGCTGTACGTTTCGAGGCAAGCCAGGGTACTCGCAGAGCACCGGCCCGCAGACCAAAGGCGGATCGTCCCGGATCGCCATCCGCCGCTGTCTGTTCCTGGACGCCGGCTCACGATCCGTGCAACTCGGCGGTTCGACGGCCCTTGCGTATTTCCGGCCTCTGGGAGCGTTGTACGAGGCCCGGGATATCTCCGTCGAAGGCTGCGTATTCGTGGCCGGCCAAGCGCCGCTGGCTTTCGTCGGCGTGGACGGCGCCGTGGTGCGTTACAACACGATCTACCAGCCGGGCAAGTGGGTGATGCGGATCCTGCAAGAGACCACCGAGCCCGGTTTTGCGCCGTGCCGCAACGGACGCTTCGAGCGGAACCTGGTCGTCTTCCGCCGGGCCGACCTCCAAGCGTCGGTCAACATCGGCCCGCGCACCCAACCCGAATCCTTTGTCTTTGCCGACAACCTGTGGTACTGCACCGACCGCCCGCAGGCGAGCCGTCCCGATCTGCCCGCGGCAGAAACAGGCGGCCTGTACGGAATCGATCCGCGATTAACCTCGCTGGAACAAGGCCGCTTGCGCCCGCAGAATCCGCAAGCCGCCCCGTTCGGCGCTGCGGCCTGGCCGGGGCCGGCGGAGCACGCGGCGACTCCCTGATCGGTGTCTCCACCTTGCGGCCCATCCCCACGGAAAAAGAAGGCAGTGGGTTGTCCGGCCATCGTGCCGAGGGCTATCTGCCGATTCTCGATGGATATTCGCTGTCGGAATCTGTTCAAATGGTGCGACGAACGGGTACCACGCGATGCGGATACGGCGTCCGATTGCCGTAGCATGTCAGTCGGCGGCGGAGGATCATACAGGGCGACCGGGCGCGAGTCGTTGGCATCCGTCCCATCGCTGCGGACGAGTGGTCGCTGACGCTGGTTTTCCGCAGATGGCCGGCAGGAAAGCGGGCACGTCGTTTGGCTGGCAATCGTCGGATCGGCTACAATAACCGAATTGAGGTGATGCGACAGAAACGGTAGCTCTACCATGAATGTTGTCAAAATCGTGGTTTGGGAAGAAGGCGACGCCTGGGTCGGCTATCTCCGGGATTACCCCGATTACTGGAGGCAGGGCGACAGCCTCGACGACCTCAAGGAGCACCTGAAGGATCTCCATGCGGACTTGTCTGCGGGAATGATTCCCGGCGCTCGCCGTATCGACGTTGTCCGGCCTCCGTGCTGATCACCGCGAACGGGCAGGCGGCACTCGAGCATCGGCCTTGGGGCGGCCGGACGTCTCGAGGCAAATTCAGGTTGAATGGGGTGCATTTTCTGGCAGGGGAACTATGATCGGTGTTGCGATCCTGGCCTTTCCCAAAGGTGTCGATTCCTCTATTCCCCTTTCACAACAAGGAATACGCCATGAGCCTGCGAATACGTGCCCTTTGTATTGCCTTGAGTTGTGTTGCCCCGTTTGCCTTGTCGCCAACAGCTTTCGCGGCGGAAGATGCCGCCGCCAAGATCGGGGACCAACTGGCCACCGAACCGGTCGCCGAGGCAGGCGCCGAGCCAGTGCCTGAACTCGACTCCAAGCCAACCCCTAAACCAGATCCTAAACCAGACGCCAAACCAGACATCAAACCAGCCGCTGAGCCAACCGTCGAAGCGGTCGCCGAAGTGGACGACGAGGGTCGCGAGCTTGAAAGCCCCTTAGCCGGTGCGATTAAGCAGCACACGGCAGGAGGCGTTCTTCTTGAAAGACTTAACGGCTTGATTGGCCAAGTTGATCAAGCGTGCATCGAGACGGCGGATGCGAGAAAACGAGAAAGCGTAACGCGACGCAAAGCAGTAGAAGCAGCTCGAAAAGTGCATGCCCTGCCGGCAGAAGCAGAAGATGCTCTCGCATTCCAAGCCCTGCGGGCTCAAGCCGAGGACGCCTACCGCAAAGCCCATGTGCGACTCGTGATTGAAAACGCGAGTCTACGTCGTTACCTCAAAGAACTCGAGAAGTCTCAGCACGATCTGAGTGGGCGTAATATTTCGGAGGAAGTTCGAGACAACGTGTCCAAAGCGATCGAGCAAGCAATCGAAAATCTAAGACGCGAAATCGGTGACGACAGCACCGAAGCGAGGCCCATCGACAACCCGAAAGAGCCGCCCGCGGAGACGAATGATCAGCCCGCCGCATTCGATCCAAGCGGGAAAGTCTCAAGCCAGCGGACCATCCAGAGAGAGCAGTATTTCGAGAGGCATGTGGATTCCTTCTTCCGACAGCCGCTGGTCAGCAACATCCCGCCAGCGGAGTGTCTGGACGATTTCGCACAGCCCGCGAGTGACGATAGCAACGATAGCACACGGTTTCTCGACGATTGCCTTGTGCTGGATTACCGATTTGATCATCCCGCCCGGTTCCCGCTACCGGCGTGGGGACTCAACCACGAATACCTGGAACGTCCAGGCGTGTTGATCTACGAAGGGATGCGGCTGGCGATCCGGCCCGACGGCCGCTACCAGGTGCGTTTCACCATCGGCGCCCCCGCGATGCCCGTCACGCTTCAGATTCAGTTTGATCTGATGGACCATTGCACAGGCCAAGCGTACACATTAACCCTTCCGCCGATCACGATTCCACCGGAGTGCAAGCCGACGGCGGCCACGGCAGGGCAGGCACCGAAAGCCGCATACGAGAATCTCCAAACGATCCACCATGAGGGCTATCTGCCGATTCTCGATGGATATCCACAATCGGAATCCATTCACGTGGTGCGACGGACCGGCACCGCGCGGTTCGGATACGGCGTCCGAGTACCCTAGAATGCTTGTCGGCGGCGAAGGACTAAACATGGCGAACGGAGCGCGACTCGTTGACATCCATCTCAATCGCTGCGGACGAGTGGCCGCTGACACTGGTTTTCCGCAGACGGCCGGCATGAAAGCGTACGTCGTTTGGCTTGCAATCGCCGGATTGGCGACAATAACGGCATTTACAGGGTCATGCGTTGCTTTCGGGACATTCGGGACAGGGTTTCGGGCCGGAGACGGCTATCAACGATGCCGGGGCGAAGGTACGAACTACGCATCCATTGTCTCCCTTCACGTTGACCGTGACCCGTTTCTCCGGGGTTATCCTCATCACGGTTCCCTTCTTGCCCTCTAGTAGCCCGACGCAAACCTCCACAACATCTCCCGGTTTGTAGACCTGTTTAGCCACAAGCATTCTCCTGGTGCAAAGACTTCAGGTGCATACCCCGCATACTGGTAACCCTGCACACAACGCGGCAATTGTAGATTTCTCTTCCGTCTATCGCAAGCGGGAGCGTTTCCCCGGCCGCAATTCAGCATGAACACCCCCCTCGCAATCGCTGAATCCATCCTGATGGCAGAATGATTTCGACGCGCGGGCGCTTCAATCGGCCCCCCCCTGTCGGGATCGGTCCGAGTTTTAGTTATGTGTCGAATATGCCGAAGATAGGAGGGGGGGGCCCGTCCCGGACCCATCCCAGTAGCGTTTGAACTGCGGCACACGCTCTAGGGCACGTTCACCGGGCCAAGCGAGTCCTCAAACGAGGGAGTGATCAAATGCGTTTGCTCGATCTCCGATGGATTGTGCTGCTCGCGGTGTGCGTCGCTGGCGTAGGCTGGCGGGTAAGTCAGCGCAATTCGGCGGCCATCGACGACAACAATTTGGCAGAACCCGCGCTGATCCATCGCCATTTAAGCAGTGGCGACTTGGCACATCCAATTATCGGCCGGCAGACGTCATCTGGGACGCCTCGTCATTACGATCCTAACGTGCAACCTGCAATGGCAATCGGGAATGGGACGGTGCTGGCTACCGCCGCGATGGGGCAGACCGGTTTCGCCGTGACCAAGGTGACCCAAAAGGTAGGCGGGCATACGTTTCATTGGTCGATCAAGAATGATCAATCCGTCGTCCGCCTTGTCGAATCAAGTCCCTTCACGCTCACCGGTTCCGGTGTGCCATCGGATGAAATCAATCAGATCAAGGTGACCGGCAGCGGTGCAGGCACCGTGAGCCACGAGCCTGCGAAGACTCAGTCCGGCGACGATTGGGTCCACGACGTGTCGGTGACTGGAGCTGGCAGGACAGAACTCAAGATTGCGAAAGACGGGGATGGACAGTCCAGCTTTACCGTCAACATCGTAATGCCGACAAACGACGATCAAAGACTACGACGTCCCGCTGTCTCGCAAGCTTCGAACAACCTGTTCGCACAACGTGTGTCGCCAATTCCGTCGCCAGTTAGCATCTACGGCACCTACCTGGACCTCGCAGGGACGTTGGTCCTACCAGGAACGAATCTAGACTTTCCCATATTTCAGACCGTGAGACCCAACGAACACGAGTTTCTAAGTCTCGCCGTCAATACCACTCCGATCCGTCCAAGGGACGACGGCCGTTGGGAAGCCGAGGTGGATATTCCTCAGTTGCTCGCAGATACCGAGGGGATTGTTCTAGCGCAGGCTTCAGAACCTGGCGGGACCCTACATCGGTGCTCCGCCCCGCAACAACACGTGAAATTCAAGGTGATCGCGGACAGGAACAGTTTACCAAAGGCCACGGCACTCGCGATCGCGGACGGTGACGGCAAGAAGCTCAAACCGGTGAAAGAAGGCGAATTCCTGTACAACAGCCGCACTTTCCAAGTCAAAGGTAAGGCCAAGGTCGATTCTACGGCCGACACGCGGATGATCATTCTGCTGGACGGACAGCAGCAGGATATCGAAGACATTCGGGTGACCGGCGAGGACTGGACCGCCAGTGTTACCGTCAACCACGACGGTGATTTCCGTATCCAAGCGACAACCGTGCTTGGCAACTTGCCGGGCTCGAATTCTGATCCCATCACGCTGCGAATTCGGAAAGATGGCCCGGAGGTCGATAGGGTCGTTCCCACAACGCCTGAACTCAAAGAAATCAACGTCATCTTCAACAGACCGATCAAGCTGGTGGACCTTTCCGATGGCAAGAATTTCAACGAGGCTTTCATCCTCAAAGAGAGTCGCACCGGGGGCGCCGTAATCACCGCTCAGAAGCACAGCATCGCGGATAGAACCGTGACCCTGAGTTTCACGGAGGTGCGTCCTGAAGTCTATACCTTGACGGTCGTCAAGGATTACATTCAAGACGTGTTTGGCAACAAAATGGATGCGGACTTCGAGACGCAACTCTTCCGTCCGATCGGTGCGGAAACACCCGCCATTTCACGGGGAATCACCGGTCCCACGGGGCCCCATGTCGAGTTCCCTGAGTATACGGATCCGCGTAAGATCATCGACGGCTTCAATCCGTCCGACCGCGTCGAGACACGCGTTTCCCGGCTGTACTACTATCGCGATGCCCATCGCGTCGCACAGATCGTCAACCGGGATGTCAAATCGTACAACCGCGCGGCGGTGGACATGCAGCAGCAATTGGCCGACAAGTCGCGGCAAATCGCCGATCAAGCGACCGACGAGCGCCGTGCCAAAGAGCGCGCCGCCATCGAAGCGGCGCAGAAGACCCGCGAAGCGGAACGCGAGTTGCAAGAGGCCGAGGCGCGAGCGGCCAGTGCGGCAAATCAAGCGGCCCATGCAGGTGCCGACCTGCAGCGCATTGAGCAGCGCTTGATGGGGTTTCCCGACGATCATCCTGATCGCGCCCCCCTGCAAGCCCAGTGCGACAACACACGAAATGCCCAAACGCAGCTGGAACGCGTGGCCGAGTCGGCCCGCCGCACCGCCGAGTCGGCTTACCACCGCGTCCAGACGCTTCGTGCGAGCGAAGCGGCGGCGTCCGAACAATGGCAGGCAACGATTGCCGTCGAAGACCGCGCTCGGGAAGAGCAGTTTCGCCGCGAAGTCGCCGCCGCCCATGTAGACCCCGATACCTATGCTCCGGGAAAGCCGGGATCGGAGGATCCGGTGCGGCAGGTTTCGGTCTCCGTCATTGGCGAAGGTTTGATTCAGTTGCGGGGCCCGATCAAAGGCATCAACGTCATCCGGACGCTGATCAACCAGATCGACGCGCCGGTGGGGCAAGTTCGCGTCGCCGTCCACACCGTGCAGATCAACGGCGAAAAGGGCGACCGGATGGAGCAGGTTGCTGGGAAGATTCAGCGGTTCATCGACCATTCTCGCTTTCTCACGCTGCAATCCGCCGAAATGCTCCGCAAAGCCATCGTCCTGGTCGCGGCGCAGCGAGCGATGGAACTTGGCGAGTGTGCCGGCATGACCCAGGAAGAACGCGACCGCCGATACTTGCACTCTTTCTTCGGCGCGGATTTCATCCATGAATTGGAAGTCATGGACTCGGAATTTTTGAAGACCGGCAACAAGCTGCTGTCATTCCACTCGATGGATTCGACCAGCCTGGCGTCGGCGATGTTCATCATGGCTCTGGCCAAGAACACGACCCGGATGGAGATCCTGCAGACGTTTGAGGAGATGACGGCCGGCGAATTGCCGATGGCCGAGCAACACTACTTTGAGGCGGGATTGACATGCGACGGCAAGCACAGGCTGTTCGACAGAACGTGCAAACGCGAGGACTTCCAGTTGTTGTCCGGGAATGCCCGTTTTCAATCGATCCACGGTCTGTTCGACGTGGGAATCGCCGCCGAAGATACCATGACGCCGATCCAACGCGAATTCGTCCGGCTGGCGCAGATCTTCAAGAGCCGTCTGATCGTGGAGATGGAACTTAAGCAGCGCGTCATGGAGCGTTGCGTGATCGAGGAGCGACTGGGCAATCGCGAGAAAGAATTGCGCGAGGCGAAAGAGAAAGAAGACAAAGCGAAAGAGTTGCTTGCCACGGCCCAACTTGCCATGCGCGATGGCCAGAAACGCCTGCTGATGGCCGTAAACACAACAACTGCCCAGTGGCAAGCGACAAGAGATCAGGCGGAAAAGGCGAAAGACAGTGCACAGAAGGCGACCGAGCCGATTAGAACCTTACTGTTGAATAATATCGACGAGGAACTCGCAAAACTAACTGGGCTGAGGCTTAACAACTACATAGGTGCGCTCGTACGAGAGGGGCGAGTTAAGGAGGCCAAAGAACTCGAACAAGTCTACGATAGGGCCCAAAATGCTTTCTTCGCGCCGGTTGATCCCGGCCACGCAGAAAGGATTTTCGGCACAAGACTAGGCGAGTTTCGTACGGCCTTGTTGACTAAGCTAACAGAAATCGAGCAGGCACTCGGACTTGACGTGCTCGGGTACGAACCCGTCAGATACACGGATGAAATTGGAAAAGCCGTCGTTTTCACAGCGAGACTTGATGAACAAGACGTTGTCGTTAAGGTAAGTGAAGCGAACGAAGCCACGGTTGGGCAGGGACAACGACTGTTTGATGCCAAGTTGGCAGACATCCGCGCGAAAGCGGAGGAAATCCAGAAGGCGTTCGCGCCGTTTAAGCTCACCGCAGATCAGCAGAGAAAACTCGACTACGCCAACGAGTTTCTGACGCAAATCAGTGCGGCTCGCGAAACCGAAAGATTGGATAATCTGCTCCGAGCCCACACGATGTTCGCGCTGTATCGCGAGGTGCTCGCACAGCTGACGGAACGATCGGGACAAATCGTTCGCGAGATGGATCAGATTGTTGCGTACGTGGATAGCGACGAGCCACGTGTCAACGAGCTTTTCTCACGCTGGCTCGTTTGCGAACGTGAATACGCAAATCTCGCGACGGATATGGTCCAATTTTCGGCAGGAACCAAAGCGTTTCGGACTCTGCTTGCAGCCGATCTCGACTATCAATTCGCCCGGCGGAACGCCGAAGCCGCCCGCCGCCCGCTGGATCACAAAAAATTCCTCGACATGCTGGTCGACGAGATGGAAGACAAATACATCGAGTTGCTGGAAGGCACTCGGGCGCATACCGCGAATATCGACGGCTATATCAAGCGGCTGATGACGTCGCTGGATGACGATTTCAACACGCAGTTTTACTACCCGACGTTCCGCAAGGTGCGTCTGGCGAGTCAGTTGTGGGACGTGCAGATGGGACAGGTCGAGACGACGAACGTGTTGGCCAACAACCGGGCGTTCGCCAAGGTTTCGCCCCAAGCGACGATGGAATTCGATCTGCCGAAACGCAACATCGTGATTGCGGAGGCGATCGACGGGGCTAAGGCCATGATCGACGACGTGGGGGCGTTGGCGCAAGATCCGACGTTTTTGGCAATGGCCAAACTGCACAGCGGGCAACCGACGTCGTCACCGGGTCCGGGAGCTACGGGAGGTTTGGCGACCGTGCGAAACGTATTGCCGGGACTGTCGACCGATACCGCCGAAGCCGTACTGGGCCAGCAAGGCCCGGGCGGGGCACAATTCGGCGCGGCGCTGGAAGGCTTGATTCCCGATCCGGCGATTTACAAGTTCGAGACGGGCACCGGGTGGGAAATCCGGCCGGTGATCCAGCCCGACGGTCAAGCGGTCGTATTCCACTTCAACTACATGTACAGCACCAACATCCGCGAACCGGTTCGCGCCGACGAAAAGCACTTGGGTCGCGTCAAACGGCACTTCGTCGACACGGACGTTCAATTGAGCAACTTTGAACTGCGGGAAGTCAGCCGGTACACGGTGGCTTTGAAGGCCGCTCGCACCGCCCGCGGCGTGCCGCTGCTGGAAGACATCCCGCTGGCCGGTGTTCTGTTCCGCCCGCTGCCGAGCGCGGAGTCATCGCTCCAGCAGAATATCATTCTGTCTCAGGCCACCATTTTCCCCACTTTGTTCGACCTGATGGGCCTGCGTTGGGCGCCGGTCGTGGCGGATTTGGATCCGCTGCGATTGTCGAACGACGAATTCATCGTGCGAAATCGCCGGCGCATGCTGACCAATCGCGTGTTTGATCATTCGAGTTCCGAAGTCGACAGATTCCTGCGGGTTCCGGAGTCCGAACGCCGCATGGATCTGTACCGCTCGCAGGAGACGATTCCCAGCGTTCATCCCAACGGTTATTCGGGCCCGGGAGCGAACCTGCTCGACAGCCATCTCCAGGAAGGTTATGCGCCGACCAACCAGCCCGAGACGCAATACGCACCAAGTCAATCGTCCCAAGGCAGTCCGATGCGTCCGCAGCGTCTGTTGTTTCCTCCGCATTCCGTCCCTGCGCTGGACGCGCCGCACGGCGGACGCGACAGCGGTCCGGATGCGGCACCCAACGGAAGCGGCATTCCCGAGCGTCTCGAGCACCCGTTGCCGCAGTCCATCGGACCGCCGGTCAAGCCTCTCACGATGCCTTCCGCCACAAATCGCGAGGAAGCATCTCGGGGCCGACTTGCGGAAGATGACAAGGTGACGCGCACGGCTTATCTGCAGCCCGTGCCCCGGACGCTCTCCCTCCCGTCCGGATCGCCGACGACACGACGAGAGGCACCGCTGCTGCTGCGGCGGCAGGTGGAGTTGCGGCGGCTTCCTCTCGTGGACGGAACCATTCGAAGCAACTGACGGCCATCCCCGGAGTCTCTGACGATGAAACGTCCCATTGGATTGCTGTACCTCGCGGCGGCCGCATTTGTGGTGGTCGTCGCCGCCGGTCCGCATCGCGGGGCGACGCGTTCGTCAACAACTTGTTCGTTGCCGAATCACGACTACCAGTATCGCGAGTTCTCTCAGCCGGCACGATCGGTCAGCGCGGTCGGGATCCTCGTTCGCGAACCTCTGCCCATCGCTGGAATGACCGAATTCGAACGGGAGCGGCTGCGGCATACGGGCGACGCGGTCGCACTGCGAGCCGTCAAGGCATTTCAGTTTGTCGACCGCCCTCGATTGCAGGTGGACCACTGTTCGATCTCGCAAATCACCGTCAACGTGTACGAAAGCGGCGCCTGGACACTCAGCCTCCGCGCGGATCAGAACCCGATCCAACTGGTACCGCCGGAAATTGACCGCGACGTGACAACCTCCGAGGAGAGTTTCAAATTCACGGACCATATCAAGCGGAATATTTTCCAGGTACAGCTCCGTTGTTACGCCCGTACCGGTGGAGCGACGTCCGAGAATGCTCTCGGGAAACCGGTGGTAATCCCGTTAAACGTCGCCCCGTTTTGGGTACAGCGTCAGCAGCCCCGCTGGTACGTCGATACGGGGAATGACGCGTGGATCGCTCAGTACTTCGACATCATCGATCGCGTGGAAATCGAATTCGCGTATGGAGATCGAGTTCCGATAGGAGCAGAGGAGCGACGATCATGGCAGAAACAATGATCCACAAGGTCCTGATCGGCGTGGGAATCCTGGTGGTGTTGACACCGTCGATTCGAGCCGCTCACCGTCCACCCCGCAATGTGCCTCCCACGGACGAGATTGAACTGCTCGATCCCAACGCGGACCCCCTGGGGCGGCCGGCCGTCGAACTGCAATACAGCGCACACGGCTTGCATGTTGATATCCCTCCCGCGGTCTTGGTACATAAATACTACTACACCGGCGATCGGTCGTTCCAGGCCCAGATGCTGCCCGGCGGGCCGTCGATCGTCGTCGTCAATCATCCGAAGACGGGCGAGCGGTGCTACATCCCCGTCCAGATGCTGCCCGGCGCTCCGCGCGTGACCTACACCGGGAACGCGATCGAGTACGATTACGGCGAGAACGGGATCACGGTCCACTTCGGCTTATTCGGGGCTCCGACGATCAAATACCGGAGCGGGTTGACCTGGGGCGCGAAAATGAGCAATCTGGTCCATGCCGAGCAGGTCAGGGCGAAGACGCAACAAATGGCGGCCGGATCCAAGGCGATGGCTTCCACCTCGCAAACCACGCTGAAAGTCGCCGCCATCCACGGCTCGCAACTCGTCAAAACGGTGACGCTGCCGGTGCATAACGTGCTCCGTGTGCTGCCCTTTGGAGCCGCCATCTTCGATCCCGACCGGCATACGATATGGGCCGAAAAAGTCGCCGAACACCAGCGGCAGCATGAGATCGAACATGCCGCCAAAATACAGGAACGCAACGAACTGACGATCAGGACCAATCGGTAAGCCGTGGCACTCAGGTGCTTGTCCGCGGGCGATTGATGGACGTTATTGGGCGGACAGGAAAATTGGGGACAGGAAAATGAAGACGCGGATTTTCGGCTCACATTTCTGGCATCGTCATCGGGTCGGCAACCGTTCGATTTCAACGCCCTGGCTTTCGCGCTTGGTCCAGTTGATCAGGCCGCCGGAGATCAGGATCTCCCGTTGGCGGCTGGAAAGCTGATGCTCGGTTCCGAACTCGCGACCGATCTCGGGACACTCGACCGCGACCGTTTTTCCGGCTCGTAGTTGCCGCTTCAGATCGGTCATCCTCAAACGCATCCCGGGCTCGAGTCGCTCGTAGACGTCCACGTCCACCAAGGTCAAGGGGAGGATGCCGAAATTGATCAGGTTCTGCCAGTGGATGCGGGCGAAGCTCTTGGCGATGACGGCGCGCAGACCCAAGAAGCGAGGCGCCAGCGCGGCATGTTCGCGGCTGGATCCCTGGCCGTAGTTTTCGCCGCCCACGACCGCATGGCCTCCCTGCTCGCGCACGTTCCGCGCCCGCTGGGCGTACGTCGCGTCCACGGCGTCGAAGCAGAACTTGCTGATTTCCGGGATGTTGCTTCGATACGGCAGGACGCGCGTGCCGGCTGGAAGGATTCCGTCGGTGGAAAAGTGATCCTCGAGCTTGAGCAGGATCGGCAACACTAGGTCGTCCGGAAGCGGGTCGAACGAAGGCAAGGAAACGATGTTTTCGCCCTTGACCAGATCGACGTTGCGGCTCTCTTCCGCCGGCACCGGGGCCATCAGCATTTGCGTGTTGATCAACGGCTGGTCGGGCTCCGACACGCGCGGGTACGACATGTCCAGCGTGCGCGGGTCCGTAATGACACCGCGCAGGGCGGAGGCGGCGGCTGTCTCCGGACTGACGAGACATACCTTGTCTTCGCGCGTCCCGGAGCGGCCGGGGAAGTTGCGCGGGACCGTCCGCAGACTGAGCGTCTTGGTCGCGGGGGCCTGGCCCATCCCAATGCAGCCGTTGCATCCCGCTTGATGAAATCGCGCTCCGGCGCGCACCAGCGCGAGCACGTGCCCGTCCTGCACCAGGTTCTCGAGAATTTGCCGCGACGCGGGATTGATGTCGAACGACACCTGATGCGAGGTTTGTTTCCCTTTGACGATCTCGGCCACGACGGCCAAATCGCGATAACCCGGATTGGCCGACGACCCGATGTAGGCCTGAGAAATCGGCTGCCCGGCGACTTCGCGAACCGGCACCACGTTGCCCGGACTGGACGGCATGGCAATCAACGGTTCCAACCGGCTCAAGTCGATCTCTTCATACCGGTCATACACCGCCCCGTCGTCCGCCTGCAATTCGACCCAGTCGTGCTCTCGCCGTTGGGAGCGGAGAAATTTTCGCACTTCCTCGTCGGACGGAAAAACACTCGACGTCGCTCCCGTTTCCGCGCCCATGTTCGCGATCACATGGCGATCCATGGCCGAAAGCGAAGCCAAGCCTGGCCCGGAGTATTCGAGCACATAGCCGACGGCGCCCTTGACGCCCCAGCGGCGCAGGAGTTCCAGAATGACGTCCTTGGCGCTGACCCAATCCGGCAGTTGCCCTTCGAGGCGGATCTGCCAGACTTTGGGCATCTTCACGTAACAAGGAAAACCCGCCATGGCCATCGCGACTTCCGAGCCGCCGGCGCCGATGGCCAGCATTCCAATGGCCCCGGCCGCAGGCGTATGGCTGTCGGAACCGAGCATCGTCGCGCCCGGCTTGCCGAACTTCTCCTGGTGGACGGGGTGGCTCACGCCGTTGCCCGGTTTGCTGTACCACACGCCGAAGCGGCGGCAGGCACTTTCCAGGAACCGGTGATCCTCGGGGTTCTTGCTGTCCGCCTGGATCAGATTGTGATCGACGTACTGAGCGGAGCAGTCGGTCTTGACGCGATCCAGCCCCATGGCTTCCAGTTCAAGCATCACGAGGGTCCCGGTCGCGTCTTGGGTCAGGGTCTGATCGATGCGGATCCCGATCTCGTTTCCGGCTGAAAGCTGACCTTCGACCAGATGGGAGGCAATCAGTTTTGTGGTCAAGTTCTGTTTCATCGGTTCGCCTGTCGGCCCTTGTGAATCGCCTAACGCGGCTGGAAGAAATTGGCTTACCCACTGTAACCCGAAGCGTCAGCGAGGAACGTGCCGTTTGCCGCATCCCCTCGCTCACGCTTCGGGTGACTTTATTTCTTCCCGTCGCCCCGGAGTAGCATGGCTCTCCGACCCGTGCCGTCCAACTTCCACAGGGCTCGGAGAGCCATGCTCCGAAGGCGGCGCGGTCCAATGCGTGCCGCAAACGCGATGCCATTGGGCGCGCTGTCGAGAAGGCGTCCGGGCACTGATCCCCGACGGCCGTGCAGGCGACTGCTTGGTCCCGAAATGTCGCAGCACTCCGCCAAATTGTCGCAGTGCCCCGCAATGCCAAAGCATGAACTTCCAACCAAGGCCGTCAAACCGGTACGGGCTTTGCACCACTGTTCAAAGTTGAAAGGTCACTAAGTCGAAAGTGCGAGCAGACGAAGGAGAAACGGACATGTTTGGGCGAAGCCTTGAGCTATTTAAGTTGTTCGGATTCTCGGTCCGCGTTGACGCAAGTTGGATCCTGATCGCGATTCTGGTCACGTGGTCGCTGGCCAGCGGCCTTTTTCCTCGGTACTACCCCGGCCTATCGAACACTGCGTACTGGTGGATGGGCATTCTGGGCACCCTGGGGCTATTCGTTTCGATCGTGCTGCATGAATTCGCCCATTCCTGGGTTGCCAGGCGGGAGGGAATAAACATGCGGGGCATTACGCTGTTTCTCTTTGGCGGAGTGGCTCAAATGGATGGCGAGCCGAACAGTCCGGGCGCCGAATTCCGGATCGCGATTGCCGGTCCGATAGCCAGTGTGTTCATCGCGGCAGCATCGTTCGGGTTGTGGCAGCTGAGCCAGGGCATCGACGGAGCCTTGCTGATCGGCGCCGTATTCTGGTACTTGGGATTTATCAACACGATCTTGGTCCTCTTCAACATGGTTCCAGCTTTTCCGCTGGACGGCGGAAGGGTACTCCGCTCGCTGCTCTGGCAGACGACGGGCAGTCTGCGACGCGCTACCCAGATCAGTTCCTTTATTGGATCCGTCTTTGGTCTGTTCTTAATCGCCCTCGGCGTGATCCAGTTCATCTCGGGAAACTTTATCGGTGGCATGTGGTGGTTCCTACTGGGGATGTTCTTGCGCGGTGCGGCATCGATGTCATACCAGCAGGTCCTGATCCGGCGGGCGCTGGAAGGCGAGCCGATTCGGCGGTTCGTTCAGCCGCAGGTGCAAACCGTATCGCCTTCGACGACGATCCAACAGTTCGTGGACGACTACATCTACCGGCACCATTTCAAAATGTTTCCGGTGGTCAGCGGTGGCCAGCTTGTCGGCTGCGTCAAGACGCAGCGTGTCAAAGACGTGCCTCGAGAGGAATGGGCGCTGCACGAGGTTGGCGAACTCGCCGAACCGTGCTCGGAGCAGAATATGATCGAACCCGAAGCGGACGCGCTGCAGGCATTTTCCAAGATGAACGAGGACGGCAACTCACGCTTGATGGTCGTCCGTAACGGGCACCTGGAAGGGATCATCAGTCTCCGAGACATGATGCGTCTGATTTCCTTCAAGCTGGATCTCGAGCAGGGCCAGCGCGTGGGTACCGCCGCGTGAAGAACTCACGCGGCCTGATTCGGCCTGATTCGACGCGCCTCGTTCGGGTCAGGTTGGCTGAGCCGACAGCAGTTTCGCATCGAGCGTAATCTCGGCCGCAGAAAGAACCTTGGAAACCGGACAATTCCGCTTGGCCCCTTCTGCTAAACGCTGAAACGTCTCCTCGTCGATGCCGGGGACGTCGGCCTCGGTCTCCAATTCGATCTTGGGAATGGCGAAGCCTTCGGCGTTTTTCTCCAAGTGGACGCGGGCGGTGGTCTCGATGCTGGCGGGCGGGTGACCGGCCTCGCTGAGCGCATGAGCCAAGGCCATCGAAAAACAGCCCGCGTGAGCGCCACCGATCAGCTCCTCGGGATTGCTTCCGGCCCCGTCCTCGAATCGTGCACCGTAGTCGTAGGGCACGTCGAGCTTGCCGCCGCCCAGCGCGATGGTGCCCCGGCCTTGTTTCAGATTGCCTTCCCACTTTGCGTGCGCTTTGCGAATCGTCATCGATCAACTCCTCTGAAAAATAATCGGGTTCCAAGATTCGGGCCGAATCGTGGGCAAGTCGCGTGCCGAAACGTATCTGAGAGCAACGCCCTGCGGTTGAGGCCCCTTGGGTTCACGGTACGGTGATGGTAACCGCAAAGGCTTAGACCAGCAGCAAATGGAAACGCTCGTTGTCAACGCCACAAAGCAAATTCTCAAGTCCAAACGAAAACTGTGGTTTTAACAGATGGCCATTTGGGAGACGCTTCCAGGTGAGACGCCGATTAAGCGTTGAGCCGCCCTGAACGATTGCCGCCTCGGTTGAACGGAACAAGCCGGTGGTACAGAATAGGCGAGCCGGTCCCTCCTGCAAACAACGATTGGTTGCGGCCGAAGGCCGCGCCAAGTCGATCTGTGTCAGTCCCGCTATTCCTCGGAGGTGCGAAATCATGGTGATTCGGTTTGGATTAACCTTGTGGTGCTTGACGGGATTGGCCGGCGTATGCGGCGGCGAATCGCCGGCGGCGCCCGGCGCGCCGGTGGCCTTGGTCCCCGCGCCGGTTTCGCTGCAGGTGGCCCCAGGCCGGTTCATCTTCACCGCCGATACTGAAATTTGGGCTGAGGCACCGGCCGCGACCGAAGCCCGCAAGCTGATCGGCGTCTTGGCGCCCGGCCTGGGCCGCGAACTGCGATTGACGGAAACCGGATCCGCCGGGGCGGCGGGCATCGTGCTCCAGCTGGACGATACGTTGCACAGCGAACTTGGCTCGGAAGGATATCGGCTGGAGGTAAATCCTCAGCGGATTGAACTCCGGGCGGCCGAACCGGCGGGACTGTTCTATGCAATCCAAACCCTGCGCCAGTTGCTGCCGCCCGAATTCTTCGCGTCGCGGCCGGTCGCGGTCGATGCCCAAACCGTCCCGTGCGTTCGCATCACCGATCGGCCGCGCTTTGTGTGGCGCGGGTTGCTGATCGATCCGGCGCGGCACTTTCTGCCCAAGGAAGACGTGCTGCGATTCATCGACGCCATGGCCCTGCATAAATTCAACCGCCTGCAGATGCACTTGACCGACGACCAAGGCTGGCGGATCGAAATCAAAAAGTATCCCCGGCTGACGGAAATCGGCGCTTGGCGTGACGAGACGCTGGTCGGTCACTACAGCAACCAGCCGTGGAAGTTTGACGGCCGGCGCCACGGCGGCTTCTACTCGCAAGACGATATCCGCGAGATGGTCCGCTATGCGGCCGAGCGGTACGTCACGATCGTGCCGGAGATCGAGATGCCCGGCCACGCCCGGTCGGCGATTGCTTCGTACCCGGAACTGGGCGTGTTTCCCGACAAGCAACAGGAACTCCGTCCCTGGACGCGCTGGGGAATCAGCGAGGATATCTTCGCGCCACGGCCGCGCACGATCGAGTTTTGTAAAGACGTGCTGACGGAAGTGATGGCCCTGTTTCCCAGCCGCGAGATTCACATCGGGGGCGACGAGGCGATCAAGACCCAGTGGAAAGCCAGCCCGGAGATCCAGCAATTGATCCGCGCGCACGGCTTGCAGAACGAGGCGGAACTGCAAGCCTGGTTCACCCGGCAAATTGACGCCTTTCTGACCGCCAACGGTCGGCGGCTGGTCGGCTGGGACGAGATCCTGGACGGCGGGCTGCCGCCCGGCGCCGTGGTGATGAGCTGGCGCGGCGAAAAAGGCGGGATCGCCGCGGCGCAAGCGGGCCAGGACGTGATCATGGCGCCCACGTCCCACACGTATTTCGATTACTATCAAGGCCCGCGCGAATCGGAGCCGTTGGCCATCGGCGGCTTCCTGCCGCTGGAACGGGTCTATCAGTACGAGCCCGTGCCGGCGGCCTTGACGGCCGGCCAGGCGCAACGTGTGCTGGGCGCTCAAGCCCAACTGTGGAGCGAGTACATCGCGGATGCATCGCACTTGCAGTACATGGCGTACCCGCGCGCATGCGCGCTGGCCGAAGTGCTCTGGTCGCCCCGCGCCGATCGCAGTTTCGAATCGTTTCTGCTCCGGCTGGACACGCATCTGGAACGTCTCCGGACCGCGGAAATCAACTTTCGTCCGCTGGACCGACAGCCGTTGCGATGGCAGGGAAAGACGGATTCGGCGGCGCCCGCGGCCGCTCGCGAACTGGTCCAGCGGCTGCTGCCCCGGCACGCGGACCGATTCGAATTCGAGGTGGTGCCGGCGGAGCAGGGCCGGGATGTGTTCGAAATCGAATCGCGCGGCAGCCAAGTAGTGATTCGCGGCAACACGGCCGGCTCGATGGCCACGGGGCTGAACTGGTATCTCAACCGCTTCTGTGACTGCCACGTCTCGCTGCATGGCCGTCAACTCGACTTGCCCGATCCGCTGCCAATCGTGACAACCAAAGTCCGGCAGGTGACCTGGACGCGGTATCGCTATTTTCTGAACTACTGCTGTTTCGGCTATTCGCTGTCTTGGTGGGACTGGGACCAATGGCAGGAACTGATCGACTGGATGGCCTTGCACGGCGTGAACATGCCGCTGTCGGTGACGGGACAGGAAGCGGTTTGGCAGGCGGTCTGCGGGCGGTTGGGAATGAACGACGCCGAAATCACCGAATTCCTGGCCGGCCCGCCGTTCCTGCCGTTTCAATGGATGGGCTGCCTGGACGGCTGGGGCGGCCCTCTGCCGCAGGATTGGATCGCACGTCACGAGGAGCTGCAGAAAAAAATCCTGGCCCGGCAACGCGAACTGGGCATGACGCCCGTATTGCAAGGCTTCACGGGCCACGTGCCCGCCGCGGTCGCGGACAAGTTTCCCGATGCCAAACTGCACCGCATTCAGTGGATCGAGTGGCAGACGCACCTGCTGGACCCACTGGATCCCCTGTTCGCCAAAATCGCCCGGCTGTTCCTGGAGGAACAGACAAGACGCTTCGGCACGGATCACCTGTATGCGGCGGACACGTTCATCGAGATGACGCCGCCCCACGGCGAGTTGGAGTATCTGGACCGTTTGAGCCGTGCGATCTACCACGGCTTGATCGACAGCGACCCGCAAGCCGTGTGGGTGCTCCAGGGCTGGGCGTTCATGTATCAACGCCGGTTCTGGACGCAGGACCGCATCCAGGCGTTTTTGGACGCGGTGCCTCACGACCGCATGGCCGTCTTGGACCTGTTCTGCGAGTCCCGGCCGATGTGGAGCGAGACGGAGGCATTTTGCGGCAAGCCGTGGTTGTGGTGCAACATCCAGAATTTCGGCAACACGGTATTCCTGGGCGGGCCGCTGACGAAGATCGCCGCCGATCTGCCGGCCGCGCGCCGGCACCCGGACAGCGGCCAGCTGGTCGGGCTGGGATTCGTCAACGAAGGTTTGGGCTACAATCCCGTGGTCTACGACCTGATGTTCGAAATGGCCTGGCATGCCGAGCCGCCGGACATGGCGTCCTGGATCGAACAGTACGCCCAGCATCGCTATGGCCGAGCGAACGCGAGCGCCGCACGAGCTTGGCAACGCCTGTTGCCGGCCGTCTATGCCGGGCCAACGCGGACAAGTTCGATCGTCGCCCGCAAGCCCACTCTGGGCGGCGGCGCGCCGGGGCCCGGCAACATGGCCGTGGCCGAAGCTTGGCGCGGACTGCTCGACGCCGCCGGCGACCTGGGCGGCGCCGACACGTACCGGTTTGATCTGGTAAACGTCGCCCGGCAAGTCTTATCCAGCCAAGCCGCCGTCTTGCATCGGCGCGCCGTCAAAGCTTGGCAAGCCAAGGATGCGCCGGCCTTCGATGAAGCGGCCCAGCGATTTATGGACCTGCTGCACGACCTGGACGAACTGCTGGCGACGCGCCGCGAGTTCCTGCTCGGCCGTTGGCTGGAAGATGCGAAACGCTGGGGAACCAACGAGGCCGAACGGGCCGGCTTCGAGTGGAATGCTCGGCGCGTGTTGACGCTGTGGGGCGAAGGCCCGGCGATCGACGATTACGCGTGTAAAGAGTGGTCCGGCTTGATCGCCGGCTACTACCGGCCGCGCTGGCAGCGATTCTTCGATGAACTGTCCACCGATCTGCGCGAGGACAAGCCGTTCGACGAAAAGGCATTTCAGGCCGCCCTGCGGCCGTGGATGGCCCAATGGTCCGACGGCCGCGAAACGTATCCGACCGAACCGAGCGGGGATAGCGTCGCCGTTGCCCGGCGGCTGTGGGACAAGTACACTGACGAATTCCGTCCCGACGCGGTCAGTCTGACCACCGGCAAACCGGCCACGTGCTCGCACGCTCTACCGTCGTATCCCGCGCACTTGGCCAACGACGGCTGGACCAGTTCGACCGACGCCTACTGGGCCACGGACGTCGCGAAAGGTTCCGCGGCCTGGTGGCAAGTCGATCTGCAGACGCCGGCGACCGTCGGCCGCGTGGTCGTGGTGTGCTATTACGGAGACGCGCGGCACTACGGATTCACGGTCGAGACATCCCTGGACGGCGCGGAATGGGACTTGGCCGCTGATCGGCGAGACAACGTCGAGCCGTCGACCGCCGACGGCTATACCTGCCGCTTCACGCCGCGGCCGGTGCGTTACCTGCGGATCACCCAATCGCACAATTCCGCAAACACAGGCCGGCATCTGGTCGAAGTCATGGCATTCGCCGACTGACTGGCGGACGTTCGGTGATTTGCACGCGGCGATGGGGATGTTAAGATCAAGCATCCCATCCGCTGTGCCATCGTCCGGATTGACTTGGCACAACGGCGAGGGGACGCACAGCACCGTAACGATTCCGTCCCTAGCTCACTCCAGGAGACGCCTCATGCCCGCGCAACACCGTTCCCATTCCGTCAATCGCCGGCAGTTTCTCAGCCGATCCGCAGCCCTGGCCGGCGTACTTGGCTTTCCCGCGATCGTTCCCTCGTCGGCGTTGGGACGGGCGGGGGCGGCAGCCCCGTCGAACCGCGTCGTGCTGGGCTGCATCGGCTTGGGCATCCAGGGCTTGGGTAACATGCGCACGTTTCGCGGGAACCAGGAAGTCCAAGTCGTGGCCGTTTGCGACGTGCATGAGACCCGGCGGCTCGAGGGCAAGCGGGTGGTGGACGAGTACTACGACAACCAGGACTGTGCGGCCTATCGGGACTTTCGCGAGCTGACGGCTCGCGAGGACATCGACGCGGTCCAGATCACCTCGCCCGACCACTGGCATCCGTTGATGGCCCTCGAAGCGGCGCGCCGTGGCAAGCACCTGTATTGCGAGAAACCGATCGGCTGGAGCTTCCGCGCCGCCCAGGCGGTGCGGAAAGCGGTCCAGGACAGCGGCGTCGTCTTCCAGTTCGGGACGCAGCAGCGGTCCGGCGGCAAATTTCGCTTCGCGTGCGAACAGGTGCGCAACGGCAAGATCGGCCAGTTGCAGACGATCCTGGTCGGCGTCCCCGGCAGCTGGACGTGTCCCAAGCAGCCCACCGAGCCGGTGCCTCCAGAATTGGACTACGACCTGTGGCTCGGCCCGGCGCCGGAAGCGCCCTACTGCTATCAGCGTTGCCGGCCGTGGACCCAGAAGGAAGGCTACAGCGTCTGGTACTCGATCTCCGACTACTGCATGGGCATGATCGGCAACTGGGGCGTCCACCATCTGGACATCGCCCAGTGGGGCAACGGCACTGACCAAAGCGGCCCCGTCTCGGTCGAAGGCACGGCGGTGTTTCCTGAAGACATGCTGACCGATGCCGCCAAGAGCTGGCAAGTCGAGAATCGCTATGCCAACGGCGTGACCCTGGTCCACATGGACGACGGTACCGCTCGAAACCATCCCTTGCAAGTCAGCAACTATGGCCACGGCATCCTGTTCCGAGGCACCGAAGGCTGGGTCCACGTGGACCGCGGAACCATCGACGCCGAACCCAAGTCGCTGCTGAAGCTCACGCTCGGCCCGGACGAATTGAAACTGTTCAAGAGCGACAATCACCACGCCAACTTTATGGACGCCGTCCTGGGCCGCACTCAACCTGCTGCGCCCATCGACATCGCCGTCCGTTCCGATGCCCTGTGCCATCTGCAGCAGATCGCCGTCAAGCTGCAGCGAAAACTGCAGTGGGATCCGGAACGGGAAACGTTTGTCAACGATGACGAGGCCAACCAGATGCTCGATCGGCCGATGCGCGCACCCTGGCGACTGTGATGCGCTCCTTCCGCCGACGCAGCGGGCTGTCGATTTAATCGTGGCGTAAGCTTCCTGGCGCCGCAACGCACAATTGATCGCCCACCAAGACGAAATTCATCCCAGCTTGACACAGACCCCTGCCGGCTTGTCCGGCAGGTGAATAAGATTGGGTGATCGTCGTCGTGATTTCTTGGTCCCCGTCTTCCAAGCGTTGACGCAGTACTTCGCCCCGTTGGTTCCACGATCGAGCTGGTCGGCCTACCGCAACAGGAACGCCCTGTAGCCAGGGTTGCCGGACGCAGCGGCCCCGTTCGCAGCCGTGGAGCACCGCCACTACGCCGAAGGGTGTTGCGTCATCCTGGCCCTGGCGTTGATTCAGGGTCCCTCCCCGGCCTACCGACTCAGAGCTGGTGAAGAAATGCCGTGGGATGGGCTTCCAGCCTGTCGTTTTTCCCGGAAGACACGACAGGCTGGAAGCCTATCCCACTTCTCTCACAGCCTCTCACAGCCTCTCAGAGCCAGCAGATCAGCCGTTTGGAATCAACCGGCAGAAGTCCGAGCGAGCGATTGCGCGAGCCAGCACCGGGCCATGTGCTGCGGGCCACGCTGGCGGAACGCGCCGGGGCACCCGACGAGGCAAGCCCAAGCCGTACGAGGGCACGTTTGACGGGCCACGCTGGCAAGCGGAACAACACGTGGCCCGCACCGTGCGGAATAACAGGAGTCTTGGAATGCCTACCGCGAGACGATGGAGCTTGCCTTTTTGTTCAAAAAGCCGAGGCAAACAGCGAATCGCCCAAATTCATCCGTCGGTGGGGTTCTGCTTGGCATCGAGTGCGAACAGCATCATCGCTTCGTACAGCGTCAATTGGATTTCCAGGATCTCTTCGAGACTGACCCGGCAGGCTCGCGGATCGTCGATCCCGTGGGGACATTCGAACGTGAAACTGGTCGCTCCGCTGATGTGATACAGCGCGCTGACCAGATTGAACGAGGCAGGCCGGGGGCCGCCCTCCGCCCGGGCCGTGAACGGTTTGCCGTGCGGCAAGCCGCGAGCATCGAACAGCTCGTAGCATTTCTCCGCCAGCGCGATCACCCGCTGCTGTTCTTCCAACGGCACATAGGCAGGCCGCAACAAAACGGGGGCCGCCTGATGGCTGTGCAAGGAAACCGCCAGATCCGGGCCTTCCTGCATGGCCACCTTCAGAATCGCCGGAGCTTCCGCACTCATCGGCGCGAAAAACTCATCGTGCATCGGATTGATGCCGGCGTCGTTGAAATAGCAGCCCAAGAACCCGATCTCCGGACCGGTGCGCGGGTGCTGACGCTTCGAGTCCGGCCAGGTCGCGATTCGGTGGTCGCTCCACGTGCCCTGCCCCCAGAACTGGAACTCGGCAAACGTCATCCCGAACGCCGTGCGCGGTTCAAAACGCACGATCCCGTCGGGATTGCCCGCCGGCAGGATCAGCAGCCGGCAGCGGTTCCCCAGTTCGCGCAGCCTGCTCCGGTCGCGGCCGAGCAGATCCTGGCTCGTCTCCATGATCTGGATCAGATTCACCAATCCCGTCAACGCCTCGACCTCGTGACCATGCACCGGACCCACGAAGAAAACCACCGGCTTCGTTCGCGCGTTCTTGTCCAGATAGTCAGCAGGGTCCTGACCACCGATCGCCGAATTGAAATTGGCGCGCCGCCGCACGTTCTCCCGCTCGCCGTAAGCGATCAGATGCAACGGGCGGCCTCCGGGGCTGGTCGCGATCACGTTGCACGTGCCGTTCCGAAGCTGCTCCCACCTAGCCGCCAGACCGGCCACGTCGCCGACCCAGAACTCGGGCAGCGGAGGCGGCTTCAAACGCTCTTTCGCCTGTTCGTAGGTCATCTGGTCGCCGCACACTGCCGGCGCGAAAGCAAAAAGCAGCAGGAGAACAGAGACACGTTGAGTCATGGTGGTGGCTCCGGGTTGTCAGTGGTCAGTGGTCAGTGGTCGGTGGTCGGTGGTCGTGGTTCGGGGCGCCTTTGGTCGCAGCATGAGGCCGCTTTGGGGAGCTACTGACTGGGTCAGCGGTTGATCGATGGCTTTCGTTGCTCCGGTTCCTCGGATGTGGCCGCCGATTTGGCCGGTTGTGTCGAATAACACTTCCCACGTCTCCTCGCCCGCGACTAGGCGGACGCCGTAGCGTCCTTGTTCCTCGATCAGTGTCGTCTGATCCATCGCGGCCAGTCGGCGATCTCCGACCTGGATCACGTGCAGAAACATATCCTCCTTCCGCGGCTCCGACGGCGCCACTTCCACTCGCCACTGCCCCATTATGGCAACGTGTTCCGGCGACAGGCCTTTGGCTTCGATGGGCCAGTCTTTCCCGGCCGCAAAGAACTCGTTGCCCGGCCCGCCGACCGAAGTCAAACGGGCGGTTCGAGGCAACAGCGTCCGGCAAAACATTCGCCCCTCGTCATGATCGGCCCGGAACGTCTGGCCGTCGATCAGCGGTTCGTGCGCCGTGTGAATCAGCCAGTCCTTCTGATAGGCGGCGTCGGTTGTTATCACGCGATCGAAGATGACGAAGTGGCGGGGCAGCAGAAAGACCAGTTGCCGAGTTGCCAACTCGCATTTCTGCGGCAGGTCGGCCTGGCCCGCGCGGCCGACGGCACCGTGTTGATAGCAGGCTGTGGCGTCGCCCGCCACGTAGACAAAATCGTCGTTCGTCTCAAACGCCTTGACCACTGAGCCCAGTTGCTGATGCTGGCCGCCGTGATTGCCCTCGACGGTGCCACCCCAGTAGCGCGCGACCGGTTCGCCCGGTTGATGAATCACGACACAGTTGTGGGCGACGGTCTGGGCGTAGTAGTTGGCCAGATGCTGCCCGTTAACGAATTCCTCGTACCGCGTGCCGGAATCGAGTGCCAGAAACCCGCGATGGTAGATCACGAAGTTCAAGGCGTCGTAGTGGCGGTGCTGGCGGAGGATGCCGCCGCAGGTGAACAAGCAATAGGTGGCGTCGGCTCCGGTGCCCGACCGCAGGAACACTTGCCCCATCGTCTCGAAATGCCGCGCATGGGGAAGATCGTCTGGCGCGAGCGGTTCGGGAGACTTTTCCAAGTCGTGAAGCAAGAACGGATAGATGAACCAGGTACTCGAATAAGCCCGATCGGGCAGCAGGCTTTGCACGTGGCGGGCCAGCGCGGCCGCCTCGGGCGCGGCCCGGCCGACCAGATGCCGGATGTTCGCCATGTGCGTGTACAACTGGCTGATCGGCAGCCGGTTGTCGGTATGCGGCGTGTCCCCGTAACCGAACTGCAGCGGCAGAGGATCGGCGGCGATCCAATTCCAGATCACATAGTTGGCCAGCCAAGCCCCGTGCGGCCAGTCGGGGGCGATGTTTTCGCCGGTCGACGACAGCCAGGTGTAGAAGAAGTTCTGCTCGGACCAAGGATAGGCGCCAAACACGTAACCCAATGTCGGCGAGGCCCCGCCGCCGTCGTCGCCGCTCGCCCGCTGGCGGTGAGCCAACAGTTTCCGGTTCTCGTCATGGCCCCAGATCAACCACTGGTTGACGGTGGCGGGCTCGATGTCCGTGCCGAACGCCGTGCAGCCGACGAACCACAGACAATTCCTCACGCCATAAAATCCCGTGTCGTAGCCGGACAGGTTTTCCCGGTAGATGGGAGGCTTGGCTTTCACGACGCCATCGATCGTCAGAACCAGTCGCGACATGATTGCCCGACGTTCCGGCTCGCTCAGTGAGTTGTACAGCCAATCCCAAGCCAGAATGGCGTGTACCCGCGACGTGGAATACCAGTTGACCGTTCGTCGCTGTTCATAGCACAACTCGTAATAGGCCACGCTGGCTCGCAGGCACCGCTTTCCCAAATCAAGATAACGAGGATCCTCGGTCATCAGAAAAACAAACGCCGCGGCGGCGGCTTCCGGACCCAGGTCCTGAGGCTCGGGTTCGCCGCTGGGTTGAGTCTTCGTCAGCAGGCCGTCAATCCTCGACTTGACGCGGCGATACCAGTCGTGTTCGGCCCCCAGTGCCCGCTGTTTCACGGCCGGCCAAGTCTGGGCATTGAAGAACAGCCGCGGATGGTCCGGCCGGATCTTCCCCGTCCAGTCCGGCAACTGCTGGCCTTCGGCGCCGACAGGGACGAAGAACAGCACCAGCCAAACTCCAACGCAACGAACCGATTCGGGCAGCATGGCAGACCTCCTGCGATTCTCCATGAGGCCAACATCCGAGTGTACCCGTTCAGCAGCCAGCACGGAACTCATTCGGGTTGCTATCAAACGAGGTGGATGTCAGCTCGGACCGCATCCGGGGCGCCGCCGCTCAGGGCGCCTCGGCTTGATACGCATCCCACCAAGCTGAGATCGTCTCCGGCGTCTGGCGGCCCTCGTGAATCCACATTCGGTAGCGCAGGACCAAGGGCTTGTCTTGGGAGATCGTATACCGCGTATTCGCCGCTGGGAAGGTCGGTTGGATCCAGGACAGGTTGGGATACTGGACCCAATCGCCGGGATAGTCGGGATTGTGGGCGTGCTGCAGGATGGCAAAACCGATCACGTTCTTTCCGCCGCCGGGCGTGCCGCTGCGCTGCGCCCATGCGCGGCGGGGCGTTGCCGCGGCGGGATCCGTAAAGGCTTCGATCTGCTGGTCCGGGGCCGCCGAAAGCCGCACGTTCAGGCCGCCATACTGGCTGGTGCCGCGGCGCGCGACCAGCACGTCGGCGTCCAGGGCCGTGAAACGGAACTGCAGGTCGATCGCGCGCGCGCCTGCCGTTTTTCGCCGAGCGCACATGGTGACCTGCTCGCGGACGATCGGCGTGCCGTCTTCCCATTGCCACTGGTTTTCCGCGACGATCTGGACGAAGTCTGACTCTTCCTCGACTCGGATCTGCCCGGTCGGCTTGGCGAACACTGCCTGCAGCGCGTGCAAATCGCCGCGACGGCCTTGCCAATCCACCTCCGGCCACGCCCAGTAGATCCCGCGATGATGCGGATGATCGGGACTCCAGTCCTCCGTGAGGATCTCACCTCGGGGACCGTACAGCGGATGGAGATAGTCGGAGCGAGCGACGGCGTACTTGCGGCTCGCCGCACTGATGCGATCCTTGATCTCCGGCGGTTCGGGCACCGGATGGTAGTTATAGCGCAGGACCGGCGTATCGCCGTCGACGATCTCCCACGGCCCGAGGTCGCCCAATTTGCGAACCTTCAGCGAATGCGGCTCGGCGGCAGCCGCCGACGACGGCGGTGACCACAGCGGCGGTGCAGCCAGCGCTACAACGAAAGCGACGGCAATGGCTTTGATAAAGCACGGCAGAAGCGAACGAGGCATGGCGGATCTCCTGGAGGAACAAGGTGCCGTACGGTTGCAGTCATTGAACCAGGCTTAGGTTAGCGTGACCGCGCCCGAAGATCAACCAAGTGCCGAGATCGGCTGCCGAAATGTGATCTTGACTGCCCATGGGCTCGCTGCGCCTCGCCGCAACCGCAGCGTGGAGACATCGGCTGGCTCTCGGACCACCTCGCCGGCGCCGTGGAGTAGCCGAAGTCTCGAACGTTATGTACCTTGAATTTTCGGCTTCACCTGGAAACCGCTAAGAGATTCACTGCTGGAACATTAGCGTCTTCAGAAACAAGGAACAAGAACATGACACGCTTATTGACCCTTTCGGCGACGCTGCTGGTGATCGCGTCATCCGTGCCGGCAAGCGATTTCTACATCGATCCGGAACAGGGAGAATCGTCCGGCGACGGGAGCGAGGCCAAGCCGTGGCGGAGTCTGCAGGACATCATCGACCGCGGGCTCGTCCAAAGCCGCAGTTGGGATGCGCTGCCCTACAATTCAGAACGGAAACTCGTGCCGAGCAACGAGCGTGCGCCCATCAAGCCGGGCGACACAATTTGGCTCCGCAGTGGGGACTACGGCGAGGTGACGATTCGAAAACATTACAATGCCGGCGTCATTACCATCGCCGCCCAGGGGGGCCATGTGCCTCGTCTCCGCAGCCTGTTGCTGCAATCCAGTTCGCACTGGGCGCTGAAGGGATTGCACGTCAGCCCGGAATTCGGCAGCGGCGGAAAACCGCGGACGATGATCGACATCCAGTCCCACGGCTGGAACGGGCCGGTTCACGATGTTCTTGTCGAGCAGTGCGTGCTCCAATCGACCGCCGACTCCTCCGGCTGGTCCGCGGCGGATTGGAACGAACGCTCTGCCAGCGGCATCGGGGCGGACGGCGAGCGCATCGTTATCCGCGGCAACCGGCTCAAGAACGTCAACTTCGGCATTTCGGTCAGCGCGTCACATGCGTTGATCGAGCAGAATGTCGTGGAGAACTTTGCCGGCGACGGACTCCGCGGCCTGGCCAACCACTCGGTGTTTCAGAACAACCTGGTTAAGAACTGTTACGACGTGAACGACAACCACGACGACGGCTTCCAGAGTTGGTCCCGAGGCCCGGACGGAGTCGGCTCCGGCCAGGTCATCGGGATCGTCCTGCGCGGCAACACGATCATCAATAGCGAAGACCCCAACCAGCCGCATCGCGGCACGCTGCAAGGCATCGGCTGCTTTGACGGGATGTTCGTCGATTGGATGATCGAGAACAACGTCGTCATCGTGGATCATTACCACGGCATCACGCTGGGCGGTGCTCGAGACTGCCGCCTCGTGAACAATACGGTGCTCGATCCGAACGACCGGCGTCCCGGACCGGCGGCACTGCGGATCGGTAAACACAAGCGCGGCACGAGGTCTTCCGGCTGCACGGTGCGGAACAACCTGGTCTCATCGCTGCACGTGGACGGCGAGCGGATGACGGTGGACCACAACCTGGTCATCGACGACCCGGCCGCGGTGTTCGTCGCCCCCGACCGGTTCGACCTGCGGCTGCGGACCGGCAGCCCCGCCATTGATGCAGGCAGCAACGACCTCGCACCCGCCGTCGATATCGAGGATGTCGCACGGCCTCGAGGCGGCGCGATCGACCTTGGCGCGTACGAGTATTCGCCCAAGGAAGCTGGACGGTAGCAATCTTCGAGATTTAGCTACATTTACCCGCTGGTGGCCTGTCCATTGTGACTTGCGGCACTAGACTGATGATAGGTCAGCGAGGGCAAACATGGAACAGAAAACGGGGTTCGTGAATCTCGGCGCGGTCGTCTCAGTGCGCGGCAGCGTCGTCGAGATCCGGTTCGAACGGCACTTGCCGGCGGTTCATTCCTTGCTCCGCGCGGGGCAGGACGGGGATATCGCCATCGAAGTGCTGGCTCAACTCGATGCGCGGCGTGTGCGCGGGATCGCGTTGACCCCCGCGCAGGGTCTCGCCCGCGGCATGGGCGTCCGAGACACGGGCGGGCCGCTCAAGGTGCCGGTCGGCAAAGGAAGCCTCGGGCGGATGTTCAACGTATTCGGCAACGCCATCGATCGCGAAGGAGACGTTTCAAACGTCGAGTGGCGCAGCATCCATCGCGCCCCACCGCCGCTGGCCCGGCGCTCCACGAAATCCGAGGTTTTCGTGACGGGCATCAAGGTGATCGACGTGCTCGTGCCGCTGGAGCGAGGCGGCAAGGCGGGCCTGTTCGGCGGAGCGGGCGTGGGCAAGACCGTCCTGCTCACCGAAATGATCCACAACATGATCGGCCATCACGAGGGGGTCAGCCTGTTTTGCGGCATCGGGGAACGCTGCCGCGAAGGCGAAGAACTGTACCGCGAGATGAAGGCGGCCGGCGTATTGCCGAACATGGTGATGGTCTTCGGCCAGATGAACGAACCGCCTGGCAGTCGGTTCCGGGTGGGGCATGCGGCCCTGACGATGGCCGAGTATTTCCGGGACGACGAGCAACGCGACGTGCTGCTGCTGATCGACAATATCTTCCGGTTCATTCAAGCCGGTTCGGAAATATCCGGTTTGATGGGTCAGATGCCGTCGCGGCTCGGCTACCAGCCCACGATGGGCACCGAGCTGGCGCAGCTGGAAGAGCGGATCGCCAACACGGACACCGGCGCCATCACGTCCATCCAGGCCGTCTATGTGCCGGCGGACGATTTCACCGATCCGGCGGCGGTGCACACCTTCTCGCATCTATCGGCCTCGATCGTGCTGTCCCGCAAGCGGGCGAGCGAGGGGCTCTATCCGGCCATCGATCCGCTGCAGTCCAGCTCCAAAATGGCCACGCCGGGCGTCGTCGGCCAGCGGCATTATGACTTGGCGCGCGAAGTCCGGCGGACGCTGGCCCAATACGCGGAACTCAAGGATATCATCGCCATGCTCGGCCTCGAACAACTGTCGCCCGAGGACCGCAAGGTGGTGGCGCGCGCGCGTCGCTTGGAGCGGTTTCTGACCCAGCCGTTTTTTACGACCGAGCAGTTCACCGGACTCGAAGGCAAACTCGTCAGCTTGGAAGACGCCCTGGACGGCTGCGAGCGCATTTTGCACGATGAATTCAAGGATTACGCGGAACGCGATCTGTACATGATCGGCGCGGTGGATGAAGCGAAGGCGAAAGCGAAAAGCAAGGCTACAGACGCTGACCATGAATCTTAAGATCCTCCTCCCTTTCCAGATCTTCGCCGAAAAAACCGGCGTGTCGCGCATCGTCGCGGAAACCCGCGAAGGATCGTTCGGAGTCTTGCCGCGCCGTCTCGACTGTGTCGCGGCGCTGGTGCCGGGGATTTTGATTTACGAACGCGAAGCGGAGGACGAGGTGTACGTGGCGGTCGATGAAGGGGTGCTGGTCAAAGCCGGTTCGGACGTGCGCGTGTCCGTCCGCAACGCCTTTTCCGGAACGGACCTCGGCCGCCTGCGCGAGACGGTGGAACGGGAGTTTTTGCACGTTGACGAGCGGGCGCAAAGCGTCCGCACGGTGTTGGTGAAAATGGAAAGCGATCTCATTCGCCGCATGGCGGGTTTGCGCGATGACTGACGAATCCAAGAACAAACCGTCGAAACCACTGCCACTGCCGCCGCCGTCGCTCGGTCAGAAGGTCGGCGTCAAGGCGGTGCGCAAGCTCAAGGCCCAGCGTCGCGTCACGCGAACCGTTTGGTTCGGGCTGGGCATGATGGGGCTGATCGGCTGGTCGGTGGCGATTCCGACGCTGCTGGGCGCGATGCTCGGCGGCTGGCTGGACACCCGCTATCCCGGAAAGCATTCGTGGACGCTGATGCTGCTGGTCATCGGCTTGATGGTCGGCTGTTGGAATGCCTGGTACTGGCTGGCCAAGGAGGACCAGACGATGCGAGACGAACAGGAGGATGACGATGCCTGAATGGTGGGCTTCGGCCCCGGCCTTCGTCTTGGCTCTGAGCGCGGGCCTGTTGCTCGGCGCCGTCTTCTTTGGCGGCCTCTGGTGGACGGTGCGGAGGGGCGTTTCGTCCCCGCGGCCGGCCGCTTGGTTTCTGGGCAGCTTGCTGGTCCGGACCGGAATCATTCTGGCCGGATTCTATTTCGCCTCGGATGGCCAGGGAGACCGGCTGTTGGCCTGTCTGGCGGGATTCGTCATCGCCCGCCTCCTCGTGATCCGGTTCGTGATCCGGTTCGTGACGCGGCTCGCCGGCCCGCCGGTCGAAGCCCCCAGTTCCCCCGCACAGGAGGCCGGCCATGCGGCTTAGCCCCGACGAAATCATCTTCTGGCAATACGGAGTTTTCCAGCTTAACGCCACGCTGGTCTTCACCTGGGCGGTGATGCTCGTGCTGGTTGTGGGCGCGATGCTCATCACCCGCAACCTATCCATCGGCCTGAAACGCGCCCACTGGCAGAATCTTCTCGAGATCATCGTCATCGCCATCGAGAAACAAATCGAAGAAGTCGGGCTGCGTCACCCGAGAAAAGCGCTCAGTTTTTTGGCCACGCTCTTCTTGTTTCTCGCCGTGTCCGCCCTCGGCACGATCTTTCCCGGCTTTCAGCCGCCGACCGGTTCGCTTTCGACGACGGCGGCCCTGGCGCTGTGCGTGTTTGTGGCCGTGCCGATGTTCGGCATCCAAGAACGGGGCTTGGGAAACTACCTCAAGTCCTACGCTCAACCGACGTTCATCATGCTGCCGTTCAATCTGATCAGCGAGATCTCCCGCACGCTGGCCCTGGCCGTCCGCCTGTTCGGCAACATGATGAGCGGGGCGATGATCGTCGGGATCTTGCTCACCATCACGCCGTTCATCTTCCCGATCGTCATGACGGCGCTCGGCCTGCTGACCGGCATGGTCCAAGCCTATATTTTCTTCATTCTGGCCACGGTTTACATCGCAGCCGCCACGCGCGTCCGCCGGCCGGAACCCGAACCCGAACCCGAACCCGAACCCGAATCCGAATCCTAACTATCAAAGGAGATACGATGGACACCATGACAATCATCGCGGTGGCATCCATTGTCACTGCCGGCCTCACCACGGGTATCGGCACCATGGCCCCGGCGCTGGGCGAAGGGCGAGCGGTCGCGACGGCGCTGACTTCCCTGGCCCAGCAGCCCGACGCTTCGGCCACCATTACGCGAACGTTGTTCGTCGGCCTAGCCATGATTGAATCGACGGCGATCTACTGTTTCGTGGTGACGATGATTCTGATCTTCGCCAACCCTTTCTGGAATCACATCATCGACCAAGCCGCGGGAAATTGAATCATGCTCATCGATTGGTTCACGGTCGCTGCTCAGATGGTCAACTTCCTCATCTTGATGTGGTTGTTGAAGCGATTTCTGTACAAACCCATCCTCGATGCCATCGACGCGCGTGAGACGCGGATCGCGACGGAACTGGCGGATGCCGGCGAGAAACAAAATCAAGCTGCGAAGGAACGCGACGCGCTCCAGCAGAAGAATGACGAGTTCGACCGCCAGCGCGACGAACTGTTGAGCAAGGCGAAGGCCGAAGCCGAAGCCGAACGGCATCGCTTGGTTGATGACGCGCGGCAAGCCGCCGACGCCTGGCGCGCCCAGCGACAGGAAGCCTTGTATCGCGAACGACAGAGCCTGAATGAGGAAATCAGTCGCCGGGCGCGGGAGGAAGTTTTCGCCATCGCCCGGCAAACGCTGAAGGATCTCGCCGGGACCAGTCTGGAGGAACGCATGGGCGAGGCGTTCACGCGCCGCTTGCGTGAACTGGACAGCGAGGCGCAAAAGGACCTTGCCAAGGCTCTGAGCGCGTCGTCGGATCCGGTCCGTGTGCGAAGCGCCTTTGACCTGGCGCCGGAGCAGCAGCACGCGATCGAAGATACGATCCACGAAGTCTTCTCGGCGGATATCCACGTCCGGTTCGAGACCGCGCCGAACGTGATCGGCGGAATCGAACTCACCGCCGGCGGACAAAAAGTCGCCTGGAGCATTGCGGAGTACCTGGCATCGCTGGAGAAGGGCGTGGACGAACTGCTGAACGAGAGGGCCAAAGCGGAAGCCGGCGCCGATGTCAACGCGGAACAACCTGAGTCCGAAACGAAGAGCCAGTGAACATGGAATCCGAGACACTCGAGAACGTCTTCGACCGTACGTTCGCCGGCCTGCGCCAGGCGCGGGAAGGCTTGACGCCGCAATTGGCGCCGCGCGAAGTGGGCACGATCATCAGCGTCTCGGCCGGCATCGCCCGGGTCTCCGGCCTGCCCGGTGTCGGCTTTGACGAACTGGTAAAGTTTCCGGGCGGCGTGTTCGGCATCGCCTTCAACGTGGACGAAGATGAGATCGGTGTCGTGTTGCTCGGCGAATACTGGCAGCTGCACGCCGGCGATGAAGTCGAGCGCACGGGGCGGGTTATGGACGTAGCCGTGGGCGACGGATTGCTGGGACGCGTCATCGACCCGCTCGGCCGGCCCCTCGACGGCCACGGGCCCGTGACCGTCGGCGAGCGTGTACCCATCGAACGCCCGGCCGCCGCCATCATGGACCGTGCGCCCGTCACCGTGCCGCTCCAGACGGGGCTGAAAGTGCTCGACGCGCTGATCCCGATCGGACGCGGGCAGCGCGAGTTGATTCTCGGTGACCGGCAGACGGGCAAGACCGCGCTGGCGATCGACACCATCTTGAATCAGGCGGACAAAGATGTTCTGTGCGTGTATTGCGCCATTGGCCAGCGGGCTTCCGCCGTGGCCAAGAGCGTCGCCGTTCTGCGGGAGAAGGGGGCGTTGGAGTACACCGTCGTGGTCGTGACCGAAGGCCACGACCCGCCGGGACTAGCCTACATCGCCCCTTATGCCGCCACCAGTATCGCCGAGCACTTCGTAGAGCGCGGCCGCGACGTGCTGATCGTGTACGACGATCTGACGCATCATGCCCGCGCCTATCGCGAACTGTCCCTCTTGCTCCGCCGCCCGCCCGGACGCGAAGCGTTCCCCGGTGACATCTTTTACATTCATTCACGATTGCTGGAACGGTCCACCCATCTGCGCGAGGAACGCGGAGGTGGCTCGCTGACCGCCCTGCCCATCATCGAAACCGAAGCGCAGAATATTTCCGCCTACATTCCGACCAATCTGATTTCGATCACCGATGGGCAGATCTATCTGTCGCCGTCGCTGTTCGAATTGGGCGTGCTGCCCGCCGTCGATGTCGGCAAATCGGTTTCGCGCGTCGGCGGCAAGGCGCAGCGGGCCGCCTACCGGGCGGTGGCGGGCGACCTCAAGCTCGGCTATGCCCAGTTCGAGGAACTCGAGACCTTCGCCCGGTTCGGCGCCCGCTTGGATGAAGACACGCGCAAGATCATCGAGCATGGACGGCGAATCCGCGCCTGCCTCAAACAGCCGGAATTCGCTCCGGTCTCGATGCCGGCGCAAATTGCCGTGCTGCTGGCGCTGACGGCGGAACTGTTCGACGGCGTGCCGCTCGACCGGATGACGGACGCCGAGCGGGCGGTGCGTGAGGCGGCGGAAGCGGAGATCCCCAGCGAGGTGCGCCAGCGGCTGGAGACCGCCGACAAGCTGAGCGACGAAGATCGCGAAGCGATTGTCGACATCGCCCGCAAAACGCTCGACGAATTCCAGCCCGAGCCGGAACCCGAGGACCAGCCGTGAGCATCGCAAGCCGTCGCCGAAAATACACGATCCACGAAGCCCCGGAGATTGCCATCGGGCACCGTACAGCCGTTTCCACTTGATTATCACGGAAGTTCGTAAACCGACGTGCTGAAATCATGTCTCCACTACGTGAGGAATGATGGACCGAGGAGAAAACATGTCCTGGAGCAAACTCGTCGCCATGGGCCTCGTCATTGGGGGCCTGTTGATCATCGGGGTGACCCACCAAGTCTGGGCTGCGGCGTTTCTTGGCGTGGTATTTGCCGTGAGTCTCAACGGGCCCTCCGAATGGATTCGAAAATACGTCCGAAGACCCTCGTGGCTGCCGACCGCGCTGGCGATGCTCGTCGTGCTCGCCGTCCTGGCCGGACTGGGTTGGGTCATCGGACGTCCGCTCGCGACCCAAATCGATGAGCTGAGTCAGAAGCTGCCCGCTGCCACACAAAACGTGATCACGTGGCTGGAAAAACGCCCGTGGGGCCAGCACCTTCTGCAGCGAGCCGAAAACGCGTCGGGCGTGTCCGCACAGCAGGTGCTGCATGAGAACAAAGCTCCCCGCAATGGACAAGCACAACGACCAAGCGGCCCACAGGACGGCCAAGGAACCGGGTCACGTGACCGTCAACCGAACGGCCGGCAGACCGAGACTCCGTCAGCAGGTGCGTCGCAAATTCCCAGCGTGGGGAAGATTCTTCAATCCGTCGGCGGGGCTTTGTCGCTGGCGATCAAGAACGGGGCGCTGGTGATGGTGACCTTGATGGTGATGCTGTTTGTGGCGTTTGATCCCAACGTGTATCAGCGGGGTGTGCTCTGGTTGGTGCCGCGGCAACATGAAGCGACGGCGCGCCAGACGATGGACCGGCTGGGTACGGCCATGCGATGGTGGATGATCGGCCGTCTGGCGTCGATGACGGCGATCGGTGTGCTTACGTCATTGGGCCTGTGGCTGATCGGAATGCCCGCACCGATCGCGCTGGGGGCGCTTTCGGGATTGCTGTCGTTTGTGCCCAATATCGGTCCGATCCTCGGAGCGGTGCCCGGGCTGTTGTTGGCCTTGACGCAAGGGCCTTGGATGGTGCTGGCAGCCGTGTGCGTGTACGTCGTGGCCGAACTCATCGAGTCCAACGGCATCACCCCGCTCGTCGACCAATATGCGGTGTCAGTGCCGCCCGGCATTTTGATCGTGACTCAGTTCGTCTTGGCCATCCTGACCGGCGTCTGGGGCACGATCGTCGCAACCCCCTTGCTGGTGGTCGTCATCGTGCTGGTGCAACAGCTTTACGTTCGCCAGAGGCTGCGGAAGCCTATCGAGATCACCGGCAGTACGTAAATGTTGGAGGAGTCATGAGCGGTACCACCGCGAGCTTCCGCCGCAAGATCCAAAGTGCACGCGATCTGCAATCCGTCGTTCGCACCATGAAGGCCCTGGCCGCATCGAGTATCGGCCAATACGAACAGTCGGTGCGCGCCTTGGGGGACTACGCCGACACGGTCAAGCTGGGGTTCGCCGTCTGCATGCGCGAGACCGGTTCGGCGGCATGGATGGCGGGAGAGACAAGCTCGACCAACGCCGCCGGGATCGGCGCCTTGGTGTTCGGTTCCGACCAGGGCTTGGTGGGCCAGTTTAATGACGTGGTGGCCGAGGAGGCGGTCCGGACCCTGGCGGCTCTTCCGGCGCCCGCCGCGGTCTGGGCGGTCGGCGAGCGCGTACATGCGCGCTTGGCGGAGGCGGGCCTGCCGCTGCACGGACTGTTCAGCGTGCCGAACTCCGTCCAGGCCATCGCTGCGCTCATCGGGCAGATTCTCGTCCAGACCGAAGCCCGCCGCAGCCAGGGTCACATCACCGAACTCCACCTGTTCTACAATCGCCCCACGTCCGCAGTTTATGCGCCCGTCCATCAGCGGCTGTTGCCGCTGGACGAAACCTGGCAACGCCAACTGGCCGAACTTCCCTGGCCGACGAAAAACCTGCCCGAGGTCCAGGGTGACGGCACCGCGACCCTGCGGGCGCTGGTCCGTGAATACCTTTTTATCTCGCTGTTTCGGGCGTGTGCCGAATCCCTTGCCAGCGAAAACGCCAGCCGTCTGGCGGCGATGCAACGGGCCGACAAGAACATCGAAGAACTGCTGGAGAACCTGAGCGGGACATTCCATCGGTTGCGTCAAAGCGGCATCGACGAGGAATTGTTCGACGTCATTTCGGGCTTCGAGGCGCTGAGCGCCCAGCAGCAATGATCCCTTTGCGCGCGGCCGCGCCGGCGCTCGATCCGCGCCAGAGCGATGCCATGCTTCCGGTGCCTGTGAGCCGGCACACCCGTTCCATTTCTATTTCTGACAGCTTCTATTTTCTGATAGCTTTCGATGCCGCCGGTTCGACCGATTCCGGCGCAAAAGCGGCTAGCTCGGGCGGCGGGGTTTGGACGCCGTCGGCGGGCACTTCGAGCCGAGCGGTCCAGACGATGCCGTTCAGGATCAATCGCCGCAGATCGGCGTCCGCCCAATTTCGGTAGAAGTGGGGCATCACAATGCCGAAGCCGCGGCCGGTATCCGCGCGTTGGACACACCAGGCGACGGCTTCGGGGCGCGGGGCTTCCGGCGGCAGCATGGATGTGGCCAGCACGGTAACGTTCGCCGCCGGTCGGTTGCCATCCGTGCCGAAATAGTTGTTGATGTAGGGCTCGTCGTGCAGCGTGAACTCCTGCCAACCGCGGTTCACCGGATGCGCGGCCGCAGCAGGCGTGATCGTGGCGGCGGGAAAGATTCGCGCGATGGACTTGTGATGCGCGCAGCCAGTGGCAAAATAGCCGCCCATCCAGTGCAGCAGCGGATGTTCGCCATCGGGCGCAACATCGTCCTTGCGCAACCCGGTGGCGTAATGCACGCAGACGATGCCGCAGCCGCGCTGCATCATGGCGGCGAGTTTTGCCAGCGTGCCCCCGGTGTCCGGCAGCCGCTGCGGTGGGAAGATATCGCCGATGAACACGATGCTGCTGGCGGCATCCAGCACCGCGTTGTCCTGCGGCCATTGATCGCAAACGTCCGCCTTGACTCCGGGCACATTTACCATATGTTCCAGGCAGTGTTTCATCAGTCGCCCGCCCGCGGCAACTTCGTGCGAGCCCGGCGGGTGCGTGCTGGGGCCGACGAGGATGAGAATCCGCGCGGGTTCCGCGGCGGCGAGCAGCGTCGTGGCAAACAGCAGACAGACGGTAAACAGTAGCCGCTTCATTCCACTCATAGCTTCTTCCCTTTTGTCAGAGGTTATCGGCAGAGAGGCGGATTTGATAATACCAAGGTCCCCATCCGGACGCAATTCGGTGCAACCAAGCGCTGGGTGAGCGGCACGGCGCGAGGCGTCCGGTCTTATAGTCGAAAAACCGGGCGGCTCGCGCCGCTTCGCTAACAAAAATGCCCCCAGATGGCCCCAACGTAAGCGGCATGGGGCGCTAGCCGCCGGTGACCTCGCCCCGGTTGCAGGCGGTGTCATTCAGTTTTTGATGCGGACGGCACGGCTCCCTTTGTATTTTGGAACGCGAACGCTATCATAACGCATTCGCCGTTCATCTTTTCGCACTCTCCACAGGAGAAACTTATCATGGATCAACAATCGCTCGAACCTGCGCCGCTGAACACCTCGACCGACACCCCCATGGAGCCTGAGGTCGTGGAAGCCGTCGCCGCCGATCCGCTGCAGTCTCTGCGGGCGGAATTGGCCCAGTTGAATGCCCGGGGGACGTCCGGCGCGGGTTGGTTCTTCTGGATCGCCGCGCTGTCGATGATCAACTCGGTGATCCTGCTCAGCGGCGGCGATACCCATTTTGTCGTCGGGCTGGGTGTGACGCTGATCGCCGACGTGGTCGCCAGCGGAATCGCCGACCAGAACCCGGAGATCGGAACCGTCGCCAAGGGGATCGCGTTCGGGTTTGACTTGTTCGTGGCGGGGATTGTCTGTCTGTTCGGCTGGCTTTCCCGCCGCCCGGTTTTGCCGATCTTTGTCTTGGGGATGATCCTGTACTTGTTTGACGGCCTGATCTACGTCCTGGCCGGCGAATGGATGAGCGTCGGTTTCCATGCCTTCGTCCTGCTGGGCATGTGGAACGGTTTCAACGCGTATCGGCAAATGCGAGCCATGAAAGCCACCTTGGAGGAACAGCTGGCGGTCGGATTCGCGCCCGCCGTGTAGCCGTCCTCAGGCGATCAGTCAGCGCGTCCACCTGTTGCGGTGTCGCGCTGGACGAAGCGATTCGGAGGACATCATGCGTATTGCGGTGGCAAGCGGCAAAGGCGGGACCGGCAAGACCGCCGTCGCAGTCAACTTGGCGTATCTCGCCGCCCAAGCCGGCCGCACGGTGGCTTACGCAGACTGCGACGTCGAAGAGCCGAACGGGCATTTGTTCCTCAAGCCCACCATTGTGGAAGAGCATTCAATTGACCGGCTGGTCCCCGTGTGGGACGCCGACCGCTGCACGCTGTGCGGACGGTGCAGCGCGAGTTGCCGCTACGGGGCGATCGCGTGTGCGGGAACCTCTGTGCTGGTCGACACCGAGCTGTGCCGTGCATGTGGCGGATGCCAATTGGCCTGTCCCGAGGACGCCATCCGCGAAGTGCCGCGGTCCATCGGCCGGCTACGCTTGGGATGGAGCGGTTCGGTGCAATTCGTGGACGGTGTGTTGAATGTGGGCGAAGCGATGAGCCCGCCCGCGATCCGCGCGGTCAAAGCCGTCTTGCCGATGGACGCGGAATGGGTCATCCTGGATTGTCCTGCGGGGACCGCATGCCCCGCGATCGAGAGCGTTTGCGGCGCCGACCTGGTGTTGCTGGTGACCGAGCCGACACCCTTCGGATTGCGCGACTTGGCGTTGGCTGTAGAGATGACGCGCGCCCTGGGGCTGCCGTTTGCCGTCGCGGTCAACCGGGCCGGCGCGGGCGACCGTGAAGTTTGGCAGTATTGCCGGCAACAGGGAATCGGCATTTTGGCCGAGATTCCCGACGACCGCGCCGTGGCGGAAGCCTGTTCGCGAGGCGAATTGGCCGCCGTGGTTGTACCGAGCTTGGCGGAGCGGCTGAATGGATTGCTGGATGCCATGGAATCGGCGTGGGCCTCCCAGGAGTACGTTGTAGCATGAAAGAATTGGTCGTCATCAGCGGTAAAGGCGGCACTGGCAAGACGTCGGTGATCGCTTCGTTCGCCAGTCTCGCGCAGCCGGCGGTGATCACCGACTGCGACGTGGACGCCGCCGATTTGCATCTGGTGCTGGAGCCGCAAGTCCAGCGGAGTGAGGATTTTGTCGAAGGCAACAAGGCACGGATCAACCCGGAGCGGTGCATGCCCCGCGGACGATGCGAGGAACTGTGCCGCTTCGAGGCGATTTCATTTGACGGTCCGGGCAATGATTTGGCGCCGCAAACATTTCGGATCAATCCGCTGGTCTGCGAGGGCTGCGGGGTGTGCATGGACTATTGTCCCAAGCGGACGATCGAGTTGGAGCCCGTCGTGGGCGGACACTGGTTTATTTCCAAAACACGGTGCGGGCCGTTGGTTCATGCCCGCCTGGAACTGGCCGCGGAGAACTCCGGCAGGTTGGTAACCCAGTTGCGCCGCGCCGCCCAACAGATGGCTGCCGAGTGCGAGCTGGACCTGATCTTGTGTGACGGGCCGTCCGGCATCGGCTGCCGGGTCATCGCCTCGCTGACCGCGGCCAGCTTGGCGCTGTTCGTCATGGAACCGACGGTTTCCAGCCTGCACGATTTTGCCCGCCTCGCCGAGTTGGCGAAGCGATTGGATGTCCCAGGAATGTTGACGGTGAACAAAGCCGACTTGAATGACGATCTGTCGCGGCAGTTGGAGGCCTCGGCCCGGCAGCTAGGGATCGCGGTTGCAGGCCGTGTCCCGTATGATTCGGCCGTCACCTGTGCCCAGATCGCCCACCGGTCGGTTGTCGAGGCCTCGGACGGGCCGGCAGCCCGAGCGATCCGTACCTTATGGACCGAAGTGCATGGGTGTCTGCAGGCAGTATGAAGAGTGAAGAGTGACGCCCGAACGATGAACGATCCACGATCCATTCGATGCTTTGTGTCCAGGATGCGGATTGTTTCACGCTGTGGTCCACCTTTTGACATCCGCGCGAACGGCCATGCAGTGCTGGGTTGAGAATGTCCGGTGTTTTTTCCGTGGTCCGCCCTTGGACGGCAATGCGCGGCGGACGTTCCGGTGTCATCTGAGATATGCCCTGCTCGATGCGACGGCGGGCGGCATCCTGATGAACGCGCCCCTCGTGGCGATCAAGGCCTTTGAGGCGGCCAATTGGCATCTGCCGCTCCGCGAACTCTATTCGGGCATCGGCATGATTGCCAGTCTGTACCTGGGCGCTCGGATGGCCACACGGGCCAAGATGCCGTTCGTCTTTATTCCGGGGGTCCTGGCGGGCCTTTGTTCTCTGATGATGGCCGCGGCCACCGGCAGCGCATTTTGGTTTTTGACGCTGCTGGGCATCGGGGCGATGTTCGAAGTTGTGACCCGGCCCGCGATTACCACGATTTTACGGCTCAACTATCCGGTCGCACACCGCGGGCACGCCACGGGCGAAGTCCGGCAATGGGCGTCGCTGGCATTTGTGGCGTCCAGCGTCACGTCGGCGTGGATGCTGCATTGGGGAGCCGGGCACGCCAGCGCCGTCGGGGGCACCGCGACGGGGACGCTGGCGCCAGGCCTGCAATGGTCCGCCGATCACATGGCTCAGATCCTGATCGTGCTGGCCGGAATTCTAAGTCTCGCCAGCTTCGCTTGCTTTCGCCGCATTCAGGTTGAACAGGACGTGCTCGAATGGGGCCGCAATCCGAACCCGCAACTCCGCGGCGGTTTTCGCGGCGCGCTGGGTGCGCTTACCGCCGGCAATGGCCGCTTCCGGCGTTACCTGGTGGGCTGCTTTCTCGACGGCTTCTGCCAGATGCTTTACTTTCCGTTGATTTGGGCGTTTTTGAGCCGCGATTTGGGTTTCGGCTACCTCGGCTGCAGCCTCCTCATGCATGCGATCCCGGCGCTGGCCGCGTTTGCCGCGACCGGTGCCTTGGGCCGTTATCTCGATCACACCAATCCGTGGATCTCCTGGGCCTGGATTCGATGCTTGTGGGGCCTGGATGCGCTCCTGCTGGCCGCCACGCCCGCATGTGCGATTCTGTTCCCGCCGGCGCTGGTAATCCTGCCCGTAGTGGGACGAATCCTGCGCGGCAGCGTCCAGGGTGGATGGTGGATTATGTGGTGGCAGATTGGGATCACCTATTTTGCCCCGGCCCGCGAGGATACCAGCCGCTACATGGGCGTGATGGTGTTCCTGAACGGCTCGATCCGCCTGGCCGCTTCGGCGGCCGGAATCGGGCTGGCGGCGTTGTCCATCCCGCCCAGCGTGCTGCTGGTCGCCGGCGGAATCGGCGTGATGCTGTCCGGGTTGTATTCACTGTGGCAGGCGGCCTGGGAAAGACAGCATCGCGGCCCGGAAACGATCGCGGAATTCGAGCACCTGTGGGGCGGCGAGAGCCAAACTCCGGCAAGGCTGGACTAACCCCGAACCGCTTCAGGTTCGTTCCGCCGCCACGTAGGCCTCGATGACCGCCCGTTCGCCCGCGGCTCCAGGTTTCGAGTTGCCGTGCTCCATACCGATCATCCCGGTGTAGCCTCGTGCCACAAGATGCCGGACCAGGCGGGGATAGTCGATGGTCCCCGTACCCGGTTCTTTTCGCCCCGGATTGTCGGCGCACTGGACGTAGCCGATCGCCGGCCAAGCCGAGTCGATGTTCGACGTCAGGCCGCCTCCGATCATGTCCCAGCGGCAGAGGTCGAACAGGAGCTTGCACGCGGGGCTGTCCACGACTTGCGCGCCAGCCACGTCAGTGCTCCAGGTCAACGGCTCCAACACCAAGCTCAAGCCGTGCGGTTCCAGAATGTCACAGCACCGTTTCAACAATTCGATCCCTTGGTCCGACCGCAAATCGGCACTCCGTGCATCGCCGGCACGGCCGGGCAAGATCGTGATCCACTGGGAGCGTACGCGTTTGGCGATTTCCACACTGTCGCGGACGTCGTCCAGTACCTGGTGCCAAGCTGCGTCGTCCTTCCGGGCGCCGTGTAACACGGGAAAAGCCGTTGAGGCGACGAACAGCCCCATCTCCATGCCCAGCGAAGCCATCGTCCGTCCGAGCTTCTCTTGGACTTCGATCGGCCGGGCTTTCAGCCCGTTGTCTTGCCACGCGACAAACCCTTGATCGGCCGCAAACTTCAGCTGATCGCCCAGGTCGTCGCCCGCCGAGTGCTTGAACATGCCGAAATGCGGCGCGTACTTGAGCTGGAATCGCCCCCGCGCCGCCGGTTCCGCAAGATGCGCGCACAGACGGTCCGAAAAACAGGCGCCCGTCAGCGCCGCCACCCCGGTCCGCAGAAATTCCCGCCGCTCCATGCGTGTGCCCCTCCTCTTCATGCGATCTGCGCTCGTCACTCAGCTCCCTTGGGGACGGCCCAAGGTCACCCTGCACGTGACGGATTGTTCATTGCGGCGAACCTCGATATTGACGATATCGCCTGGCTTCTGCTTTCGCAAGCCGTCCATCAGCCCCCGCAGGTCGGAGACGGCAGAATCTGCGAATCTCAGGATCACATCTCCGGGTTTTATGCCTCCTTCCGCTGCCGGTGACTTTTCCGTCACGGCAGTGATCCGCAGTCCCTCGGTGCCCGCTGCATAGTCGGGTGTGACGCCTAGGTAAGCCATGCCGCCGGAGGCGGGCCGCGCGCTGCCGTCCGGAACGAACTGCAGCCGCGTGGGAGCGGCGAGCACCAGGTCCAAGACCTGTTCGGCAAAGTCGATCGTGCGCACGACGCCGGGGACGTTGATCGTCTCGAAGTCGTCCTCCGGCGTGTGGTACTCGGCCGTGACGCCGGTAAAGAAATGCAGCGCCGGAATGCCGCGCTGGTAAAAAGCGAAATGATCTCCCATCGCCGGACTGCTATCGACCTTTTTCAGCTTCAGCGCCGCCGTGCCGTTGGCGCGATCCAGGAACGTGTAAAACTCTTCCGCCGAACGGGAGCCGAAAACCGTCAGCTCGTTGTCGCGGAGCCGGCCGATCATGTCGAAGTTCAGCATGGCGACCGTGTCCTGGGCGGGAAACACGGGGTTTTCGACGTAGTACTTGCTGCCCACTAATCCCTTCTCTTCGCCGCTGAAGCCGATGAAGACCAGCCGCCGCGCCGGCGGTTGTCCGCGCCCCGCCAGCCGCCGAGCCAACTCTAAAATCGCCGCGGTGCCGGTCGCATTGTCGTCCGCACCGTTATGGATTTCCCCGGAATTCGGCTTTCGCGAGCCGAACTCGCCCCGGCCGATGTGATCGTAGTGCGCGCCCAGCACGATCGACTCGTGAGCCAGGGGCCCGGCGCCGTCGAGCACGCCGATCACGTTCGCCGTTTGGGCCGTCGACCGCTCGAACGCCGACTCCAGTTCCACCGACCAGCCGCTCAACGGCTGCGAGACGGGACACAGTTCCCCGTCGATCTGTTTTTCGACGGCCGCCGCATTCGTCAACGTGGTGCCCGGCGGCGTGTGCAGCGGCGCCGAGGCCAATAGTTCATCAAGGACCGAATGGCTCACCTGTACCAGCGGAACTCCGGCGGGATTGGAGCCGAAAGCGTTCGGCGCGGACAGCTGATCGCGGCCTTCCGCTGCCGTCGTCGCGGGCGGATTAACCAACAAGACGCCGACGGCCTTTCGCTGCTTGGCTTGCTGCAGCTTGGTGCTGATGTATGCATGCTTCGTGGCGTTCTTGCCGTCGAATTTGCTGGCCCCGTCGTGCTGCTGCGGCTCGTGGCGAAAGACCACCAGCACCTTGCCTTCGACGTCCAATCCCTCGAAGTCGTCGTAGCCCAGCGCGGGCGCCGAAACGCCGTACCCGGCAAACACCAGCGGGGCCGCGGCCTTGCCCGAACCGCCCGCCGCCAAGATCTGAAAATCCCGCCCGGATTCCAAGGTCCACTCCCGGCCCGCCGGCCCGCGCAGAACCACCGACGACCGGCCGACGACCGGCTTGACGTCCAGCGAAACTTGGAATGGCTGCCGGTAGCTGTCGTCGGATGTCCCGCTCTTCAGGCCCACGTGGCGAAAGGCATCGCGGATATAATCGCCGGCTTTTTCCAGCCCCTGCGTTCCCGGACCTCGGCCTTCCATCTCGTCGGCGGCCAAGAAGCGAATGTCCTCCGCCACGCGACTGAGGATCGGTGCGTCGTCGGCGACTGCGGATGACAAGCCGAAGAGCAGAATCCAAATTGCGATGACGATCGGCGCCGCCGTCGGCTGGCGATTCTGCGACTTTTTTCCCATTCCCGTGCTCATGATTCATCCACGATCGCTGTAAGATTGCCGATGTTCCGACGCATGACATCTAGATAGCCGCCTTGCTCCGGCACGTTGCCGCAGGGCTCAAAGACAAGGCATCCGACGCCCATGCCTTGGAGCCTTTCGGCAACTTGGGCCAAAGGCGGCGCTTCCCAAATCATCCATTTCGCAGGATGCTTGTCCAGCAGGGCGGACAATTCGTGCCACTGCCGGTCATCCGGTATTTCTTCCGGTTCCCAGTGTAGACTCTTCAAATTCCACGCGCAACGCCGCGCCAAATACTGGTACACGGGATGAGATGCCAACAGCGGCTGTTGGGCATAGCCGTCCAGCACTTCGCTCAGCAATTGATCCAGTTGTTCGAGGTCGCTTTGCAGCCCGGCGAAATCCGCGTCGAAGCCCGGCTTCCGGTCCGGCACCAGCCGGATCAGAGCCGCGTGAACCGCCGCCGCTTGCCGCTTCGCCAGACGCGGGTCTAACCAAGTGGTAAACGCCACACCCTGATGCGCGTGCTCGCCGCCTGGGCCATGCTGGTGGACCACCGCATCCTCCAGCGGAATCCAGTCCGCAACAAACCCTCGCGACGTGTCCACCAGGCGCGATTCGGGCAGCGAAACGGAATCCAGCCATTTCGCATAGGTCGCTCCGTTCAACAGGATCAAGTCGGCCCGTTGATAACCCAGAATCGCCTCCGCATCCGGCCGCCAAAAAGCCGGATCTTCACCGGCCGGACAGGGAAAAACGACCTCGACCGCGTCGCCGGCGATCCGGTCTGCAAAGTATTTCATTGGGTAATTGTCGACATACACAATCTTCCGCGCAGCGGGCGACGAAACGTCACTAAGCCGCGGGTCTTCCGCCGGTCGGCAGCCAGGAGCCACCCCCACCGACGCGACCGCCGCCAGCGCAATCAGAGCAGGAATCCATCGAGAAATCATCAGGCGGTACCCTCGGAAGCCCGGCGACGCCATTGCGGAGGCGGCCAATTTTGGGTGCGGTCACAACACCGCAAACTGCGGAATTTACGAGAGACTGACGTTACAAGACTGTTGCGCAACGTTTTTAATTCTTGGAAGTGCAAGCAAATCAAGAGTCAAAGAGCAGCAACAGTGACTACATCATGATACGAAAAGGTCCAGGAATTCAAGCCCCCCCTACCCGCGCTGCCGGCGTGCGGTCGGCCGTGCGGAAGTGTCGCCCGACATCGCTTGGCGCTTCAGCACTGCTGGGAACCGTGGAAAACCGGTTGCCTATGGTGAGTCAGCGCGGTTCCAAGCAAGGGGCCTTGCGTGCTCTCCTCCAGTCAAGCGGTGCATCAAGCACTCTCGACGGCACTCATGGAAGAACGGGGCCTACCAAGTCTGTTAGGAATCTGGCCGAAGCTTACTGCCAAGAATCGAACCGCCTAGTGCGGACCCGCATGCTCTCGTGGTGTGGGAGGGGCCCCGGGGCAACCCGGACCCCTATCCCGATCTTTGTTATCTGACGTTCGGTCCCCGTCAGCAACCGTCTCCTCGCGTCCGCTTGCGCCGGGACACTCCATTGATTGTAGGAGAACTCAAGCTCGTAGCGACCAGAAGAACCACCGGACGCTGAGCCATAGGAACACAGCGGAGACGACGAAAATACCCTTTGCCAGCAGCACCCCTCCATCTGGGTGAAACGTAACAAAGGGTGTCGCGATCATGCCGCCAAGGCACATCAGCGCGACCATGGCACCGTTTACTCGGCAAACCGATTTCAAATTTCGATAGGCTTTCGGCGCGGTAGTCTTGTAGGCATCGAAGGTGACAAGATCCTTGCCGCGGAGGGACACCGTAAACACGACGAGAACGACGACCGTGAGAAGGACACCAGCGGTCACCACGGCGATGTTCTCGACGGTGCTCATGTCAAGTTTCTCAGATAACATTTATGTCATCAGAATAATCCTGAGGGAACACCCCAAAATCGGAATCATTCTGATTTTGACGGGGCAATTTCAGAATCGGTCGTAGCCGCTCCCGTTTCCAACGTGGCGGGCTGTCTGTCCAGTCCGCGTTACGCCGCGTCAGCGAGAAGCAGGGAATGTCGCTGCAGCGTAACGATTTGGGGCGGTTTGTCAATATGGGGGGTTCCCGGTGGGACGGCAACAGATGCCAGCCGGGACCTAGACGGCGGGCTGATTCATGAGATCGGGTTTCAACTGCACATCGGCCGGAATCACGGATTTTAAGCAGCTTCGTGTTCAAGAGTGGTCGACCGTCGTTTTGAACTGCTGCGCCGGAACGGGGAAGGCGCCATGACCGAACCGCTCGGCACGCAAACGCTCCGATCGCCTCCGAAATCACTCGGTGGGAACGGCGCGCACGATTTCGGTCCAGTCGTAGACGCCGGCCGTCTGATGGTTCGGTTCGACGACCAGGAAGTCGGCGGGGTTCCAATCGCCGTTCAGCAGATGGCTGATCAGCGTCAGGCTGCCGGCGAATTGCACACACGTCTTGCCGTCGGACTCGGCCTGCGAACGGAACCGTTCCGCCGCACCCAGGCCGCTCGTTTCCGCCATGTCGATGAACACGGCGCGAGTGGTCATCGGGTCCGGGTTTTCCGGATGCATGCTGTCCCAGATGTACCGGGCGTTGTCCTCGCCGTACTGCTCGACCAGCGCGGCGTACTGGTCGCCGTAGCGGATTTGGTGTTCGCCGCCTTCGGTGCGGAGATAGTAGCTGCCCCGTTCCAGGTAGCCCACCGAGCTGAAGGGCGTACTGGGATTGTCCTGGAAATGCTCCTGAAAGCGTTCTTTGGACCCCAGCAGGATCGTACAGCAATCGTGGGCGCGCGGCAGGACGAGTTTGGTTTTTCTCGCCCGTAAGCCGACGGCCGCATTCCCGCACAGCCCATATAACAGCAGGATGGCCGCATACGTTTTCGGGCTCTGTTCGGCCTGGTCGATCTTGGCCTGCAGCGCGGCATTCAAACGCTGCGGCTGGGCGTGTTCCCCCAGCTCTAAGAAATCCACGTCAACGACGTGCGGCGAGCGTGCGATGCACAAGCACGCTTCGCGCATGAACACGTTGCAGGCGATCAATTTCAGGAGCATATCGATGTTAAGGCACCAGTTTCCGCACTGCGGGCGCGTGCCCGGCTTGGCCGAATTGGATCATCCGCTGTTTGCAGATTTCCTGCATTGCGGAACGCGCCGGCTTGAGGTAATCGCGCGGATCGAATTTCTCCGGCGTCTCCCACAACACCTTGCGGATGGCGGCCGTGATCGCCATGCGGTTATCGGTGTCGACGTTGATCTTGCGCACGCCGTGCTGGATACCCCGCTGGATCTCTTCGACGGGCACGCCCCAGGTCTGCTTCATCTGGCCGCCATACTTGTTGATCAAGTCCTGCAGCTCTTGCGGCACGGAGGAACTGCCATGCATCACCAGGTGCGTGTTCGGGATCCGCTTGTGGATCTTCTCGATCTGGGCCATCGCCAGAACTTCGCCGTCCGGCTTGCGGGTGAACTTGTAGGCGCCGTGACTGGTGCCGATCGCGACCGCCAAGGCGTCCACGCCGGTGTCCGCCACAAATTGCGCAGCCTCTTCGGGTGAGGTCAGCAATTGATCGTGGCTGAGCTTGCCCTCGAAGCCATGCCCGTCCTCTTTCTCGCCCATCCCGGTTTCCAGCGAACCCAGGCAGCCCAACTCGCCTTCGACCGAAACACCGCGGGCGTGTGCCAGCCGCACGACTTCGGCAGTGACGCGGACGTTGTAGGCGTAATCGGACGGGCTCTTGCCGTCCTCCTGCAACGAACCGTCCATCATCACCGAGGTGAAACCGTTCTCGATCGCACTCAGACACGTCTGGACGCTGTTGCCATGATCCTGGTGCATCACGATGGGAATGTCCGGATACAGTTCGGCGGCGGCCAGCATCAGATGCCGCAGATAGGCGTCTTGCGAGTACGAGCGGGCGCCGCGCGACGCTTGCACAATCACCGGAGAATCCGTCTCCCGGGCGGCTTCCATAATGGACTGGATCTGCTCCATGTTATTGACGTTCAGCGCCGCGACGCCGTAGTTGTTTTCGGCCGCGTGATCCAACAACGTGCGTAATGGAATCAAAGGCATAGCAAAAAAACTCCTCTGCAAAGGTCCAAACGTAGCTTGTAGTCTATATCGTAAGCTATAGCGGTTGGGTCGCAATAGGGGTGCGGGTTTGCAGCGGGCTGAAGAGGTCGTCGAATTGGGTCTGAGCGAGGCGGAACAGGAAGATCTTGCCGGTCGGCGGCGAGTCACCGCCGGATGGGCCTGCGAACGCTTGACCAACGCCGCCCTTGTGGGACAAGGCCGACAGGATCAAGGTCTGGCCGGGCAAGAGTGCGGCGGCGGTCTGCAATTCGTCGAAACGGACCGAATTGCGGCTGGCCTCCAAGCGGAATAAGCCGTCCTGGCCGACCCACCGCTGATGCATGGGACCATGTTGGATTTCTGGCACCAGTACCAACTCGACCTGTCCATCGCCTTTTGGGACAACGGTCAAGCTGAGGTGGCATTGAGCATCGGCAAACTTGCGGGGCGGGTTGGAATCCGATTCATCTTGGCCGACGATCAACTCCTTGCATTTCAATCCGACAGGCACGGATCGGCGCTGATTCGCGCGGCTCTGAATCCGCCGCTCTGTCAACAGGTCGCTGACAACGGCGGTCTGTTCGGATTCGTCCAGCTTCAGGTGCTTGCCCTGGCTGACCAGTTCGTCCGTCAGCCACGAGGGCAGCTGACTGCCCACGACGCCGCAACGAAAGCCCTGCTGCGCCAGCTTCTGCCGCGTCTCGACGGGGATCTGCTGCTCGTCCGCCTCTCTCCACAATTCCGCCGTCCGCATTTCCGCCACGCTGTCGAGATTGAGCATCGCGAACTCGACGACGACACTGTCCGGCGACATTCGGGCCGGCTGCAGGAACGACTTGCCCGCCGGACTGGTGGTCCATGTCGAACAGCCGGCTAACACGGCGAAAACACCGAGAGCCAGCAAGAACGGACCTCGATCAAACACGCGTATACACCCCGTTGGAGAATAGCCTTGGGATTTGGAGAACACCTCACACGGTCAGGGACGTCAAGGATCGGCAAGGAAATACTGTCGGGTTTTCAATGTAGTCATCACGCTCCGCCGTGATGACATTGTCGTCACGGCGGAGCGTGACGACTACAATCTTGGCGACACTTATTTCTTTGCCGGTCCCAGTCCCTCGAGCCCAGGGCGACGGCGCACCGGAATGAAGGGCCGTCGCCTTTGACTCGGAGGCCAACGAAAATCACCGCGCGCGGAATAGTACCCAAAATGTCCGCAAGGCGTCAATACAACCAGACCGAAACCTCCGCAGCCGCTGGAAACCCCTCGCTGTCCTCCGGCACGACGACGAAACCGTCCGCGCGCGTTGTCGAACTCAAGATCGAAGCGCCACTGATAGCAAGCGGCTCGACCTCGCCTCCGACGATCTTAACGCGCGCATAATCCACCCGGCCGACGGTGGAAACCAACTTGCGCCGCAGCCTCAGACGCCGCTCGGCATAAGGCCAATTCTCCGCCAGTCCCGACATCATCCGAATGGCCCGTCCCGCAAAAAAATCGTAAGCGCACAGGCAGGACACCGGGTTTCCGGGAAGCAGAAACACGAGACGACCGTCCAAGATCCCCATGCCTGCCGGACTGCTGGGCCGCATCGCCACTCCGTGAATCGCCAATTCGCCATGCTCCACCAGCAGAGCCGGAGCATGGTCCTCTTGCCCGACGCTCGATCCGCCGGAGACCAAGACCAAGTCGGCGTCAGCTCGCATGGCGGCGAGAATCGCCCGCGGATCGTCCGGGACGATCCCGGGACCGACGGGCAAACCGCCGTCGCGGCTTACCAACGCACACAGCATCGGACCGTTGGCGTCCGCGATTTGACTTCCCGCCGGCTTGGTCCCTGCCGGCAATAACTCGTTGCCAGTAATCACGATACGCACGCGAGGACGCCGTGTCACCGCCGCTTGAGCAACGCCGATCGACGACAGCACGCCGACATCTTGCGGGCGAATCCTACGGCCCGCCGTCAGAACCATATCGCCGCTCGCCACGTCTTCGCCCCGCCGGCCGACGTGTTTTCCCGGCGAAACCTCGCCGACGGCGCAGATTTCCGATGCCCGCCCAGCGGCCGGCTCGACTTGCTCGACGGGCAAAACGGCATCCGCCCCCGCCGGCATCGGCGCCCCCGTCATCACCTTGACAGCTTGGCCCGCGCCGACGACTCCCGAGAATCGGGTTCCCGGCAAGATCGTCCCCAGGACGCGGAGCCGCAAACGGTTGTACGGCGAAGCTCCCAAGGTGTCGTTCGACTGGACGGCGAATCCATCCATCATCGAACGATCAAAGCCCGGAACGTCCACGTCACTGGTGATGTCCTGGGCCAGCGCGCGGCCGGCTAGCTGTGCCAGCACGGCGGTCTCGGAACCTAACAAGCGGGCGTGCGACCGAACCCAGCCTACGGCGTCCGCAACGGCCACGCGGCGGGCGAAGCCTCTCATGCGGACGTCGGCAGGCTGGTCAGGGGAACGGTGTCGTGCATTCATGGATGCGGCAAGACGATCCTGCGACGCATTACAGGGCCTCGACCACCAAGTCACCTACTTCCGTCGTGCCGCAGCCCATTCTGCCGGCCGCTTGGCTCTTCATCTTCGTTCCCGTGACGACCTGGATCGCCTTCAGTACGCGCTCGCCCGCCGCGGGCTGACCGCTGTGCTCCAACAGCATCGACATGGCACTGATCGCTGCGATCGGGTTGATGACGTTCTTGCCGGTGTACTTCGGGGCACTGCCGCCCATCGGCTCGTACATGCTGACCCCGCCCGGATCCGGGTTGATATTGCCACCGGCCGCCACGCCCATGCCGCCTTGGAGAATACCGGCCAAATCTGTGATGATGTCGCCGAACATGTTCGTCGTCACAATGACGTCGTAATACTCAGGATTCTTGACCATCCACATGCAGCACGCATCGACGTGGTTGTAATCCGGTTGAACGTCCGAATACTCTTTGGCCACGTCCTGGAACGTCCGCCACCACAAGTCGTGCCCATAGGTCAGCACGTTGGTCTTGGCGACCAACGTCAGCTTCTTGCCCTTGGGGTTGTTGCGTTTGCGCGTGTACTCGAATGCCCAGCGGACGCAGCGTTCGCAGCCTTTACGGGTGTAGACGGCCGTCTGCGTCGCCACTTCGTCCGGCGTGTTCTTCTTGAGAAAGCCGCCGATACCGGCATACATGTCCTCGGTGTTCTCGCGCACGACAACAAAATTGATGTGCTCCGGCCCTTTGCCGGCCAAAGGCGTCTCGACGCCGGGAAACAGCTTGACGGGCCGCAGATTGATATATTGATCGAACTCGAACCGCAACTGCAGCAACAAGCCGCGTTCCAGGATCCCCGGTGCCACATCGGGATGTCCGATCGCGCCTAGGAAAATCGCGTCATATTGGCGGAGTTCATCGATCGCGCCCTCCGGCAGAATCTCACCGGTCTTCAAATACCGATCTCCGCCGAAATCGAAGTCTTTCAGGCTATAATCGAACCCTTCGAGCTTGGCGACCGCTTTGAGCACCTTGACCGCTTCCGCGGTCACCTCCGGGCCAGTCCCGTCCCCCCCAATCACTGCGATTTTCATTTTTTCCCCTTTTCCTGACAATCTCGCCGACCATGCGGCTGTACCGAAGATCCAAGTGTGCAGGATTGTAATCCGAGCCGGGCGACGTCACAAGTTGCCGAACAGGAATCGAGATCCGGTCGCGAGGTGCGGTTTTTCAGATTTCAGATCCCAGATTTCAGATCCCAGATTTCAAATTTCAGATTTCAAATTTCAAATCCCGCGGATCGCCGCGACCCGTCGCTCCGGCGATTGACAGGCCCCTGCGGAGCGTGAAAAATGAGGCACGCCAGCCCGGCGTGGGCCGGCCGCTGCTTCCGGGAACATCGTCGAGGGTGGCCGTCATGAAACAGATTCTGATTGCATTGTTCGCGGCGGGCTTGCTGGAGGCGGGAACGGATGCGATTCCGGCTCAGGAGCCGACCGCCTGGACGGCCGGAGCGGCGGCGACGAAGATCACGCCGGAAACGCCGGTCTGGATGGCCGGCTATGCCGCCCGCAAGAATCCCTCCGAGGGCGTGGCCGCCGATCTGTTCGCCAAGGCATTGGCGATCGAGGATCCGCTGGGTACGCGGCTGGTGATCGTGACGCTGGACCTGATCAGCGTGCCCCGGACGCTGCGCGACTGGCTCCAAGCCGCCGCGCAGGAGAAATACGGGCTGCCGCCCAGCTCGCTGTTGATGAACGCTTCGCATACGCATTGCGGTCCGGAGCTGCGAGCGTCGCGTCTGGCGGACGAAGAGAGCAAAGCTCCATACGCTCCGGCCGCGGAACGCTACGTGGCCGAATTGCAGCAGAAGTTGGTCGCGCTGGTCGGAGACGCTTTGCAGCGGCTGGAGCCGGCGCGGCTCGATTTCCAACGGGCTCGGGTCGGATTCGCGATGAACCGGCGCCGCCCCACGACGCACGGCTACAGCAACGCGCCCCATTTCGATGGCCCGGTGGACCACGAGGTGCCCGTGCTCCGAGTCACCGATCCGCAGGGCACCCCGGTGGCCGTGTTGTTCGGCTACGCTTGCCACAACACGACGGTGGGCGATTACCTGATCCGCGGCGACTATGCCGGCTATGCGCAACAGTACCTGGAAGAAGACCACCCGGGCCTGACCGCCCTGTTCCTGAGCGGCTGCGGGGCCGATCAGAACCCGTATCCGCGCGGCCGGGAGGATCACGCCAAGCAGCACGGCCGCACGCTGGCCTTGGCCGTCGAAGCCGCGCTGCAGACGCGGCCCCAGCCGCTGCGCGGCCCGCTGTGTGCGGCGCTGGAGGACGTGGCGCTCGACTTCGCCCCCGTCCCGCCGCGCGAGCAGCTGGAGCGGACAGCCGCGGCCCAGCGGGAACCCGATCGCAGCCACGCGCAACGGCTGTTGAAAGAACTGGAGGAGACGGGCCGGATCCGCAGCACGTATCCCTGCCCGGTGCAGGTGGTTCGCTTTGGCCGCGATTTGACACTGGTCGCCTTGGGCGGCGAGACGGTCGTCGATTACGCCTTGCGTCTGAAACGGGAACTGGCCGGCCCGAGCGTCTGGGTGGCGGGCTACTCGAACGACGTCTTCACCTACCTGCCTTCGGCCCGCGTACTGGCCGAGGGAGGCTACGAAGCGGGCCAAGCCGCCAAATGGGGTTCGCTGCCGGGCCCGTTCACGGACACGGTCGAAGAGCGAGTCGTGGGAAAAGTCCTCGAACTGGCCCGTCAGCCGATCGAATCACAACCGGCCGCCGTCGACCTGAGCATCGGCCAGCAGGCCACGGTGCAGCTGGCCGACGGTCGAACGGCCACCGTCAAGCTGCTGCAGGTCGACGAGCAGCGCGACAGCCTCCGCCAGGCCCTGCGTTTGGCACGCGTGAGTGTCGAGATCAATGGCCAGCCGGTCACGCTCGGCTCGGCCACCTACCATTTACCCGTCACCGTCGGCGACGTGCAGATCGATTGTCCCGTCACCAAGGGATACAACGAAGGCGGGGACCACTGGGGCCTGGACGCCGACGCCCGCCTGCGGTTGTGGCCTGCCGGATACCCGCTGATCACGCCGGGCACCTTCGGGTATCCCGTCAACCAACGCTGGTTTGCCAGTCACACGCTGATGGCCAACCAGATCGGCGACGGCGAGGACATCCGCAAGAAGCCGGTCTACTATCATTGGGGCCTCGATTTCGGCGGCGCCGAGCGGATGGTCGACGTGCTGGCCGCCACCGACGGCCAAGTGATCTCGGCGGCCGGCGAGTTGCTCGCGGGGGGCACGTATCCGGACCCGGTCAAGCCGCGATCCGACGTGGTGTACTTGCGAGACGGCCGAGGCTGGTACTATCGGTACAGCCATCTCGATTCGATCGACCCGGCCGCGCGGCTGGGCGAGCGGGTCGCGCGAGGCCAGAAGATCGGCGCGCTCGGCAAACAAGGGGCCAGCGGCGGCTGGTCGCACTTGCATTTCGACATCGTCGCGCCGCAGCCCAGCGGGCGGTGGGGGATCCTGGAAGGATATGCCTTGGTCTTCGAGGCCTATCACGACGCGCATCCGCAGGAGGTGCTCGAAGCGGTTGCCCGGCCTCATCAATTGGCCGCGGTCGGCGAGACGGTCACGTTCGACGCCTCGCGCTCGTGGAGCCGCCGCGGACGGGACCATATCGCCAGCACCACCTGGATCTTCAGCGACGGCAAGACGGCCCGCGGGCCGACCGCCGAGCACCGCTATGCCAAACCGGGGTCGTACAGCGAAATCCTGAAGGTCGCCGACAAGGACGGCAATGTCGCCTACGACTTTGCCCTCGTCCGCGTGCGGGACGCCAACGAACCCGAGTTGAATCCGCCAGCCATCCACGCCGCCTACTGGCCCACCCAGGGCATCAAAGCCGGCGACTCGATCACGTTCCAAGTGCGATCGTTCAACGTGGCTCCGGACGAAGGCCGGGAGGAATGGGACTTTGGCGACGGCTCGCCCAGGGTCTGCGTGCAATCCGACGGAAACGCCCAGCCCCTGGCGCCCGACGGATACGCCCTCACCCAGCACACCTACCAAGCCCCCGGGCATTACCTGGTCCAAGTCGCCCGCATCAACCGCCGCGGCGAGACGGCCACCGCACGGCTGGACGTCATCGTGCAGCCGCAGTAGCCCGGCACGCTGGAGGGGGCATCCATACATTGTGTCCGCCGGGGACGACGTCTACGCCAGCACCTGCCGAAAGAACCGTCGAACCCGTTCCGACTGCGGCCGATCGAGGACCTGCTCGGGCGGGCCCTCTTCGATCACCTTGCCGCCGTCCAGGACGACGATCCGGTCGGCGGTCCGCCGGGCAAACCCCAATTCGTGCGTTACGACGATCAGCGCCAAGCCGTCTTGCTTGAGGTCTTCGAGCACTCCCAGCACCTCGTGTTTCAATTCGGGGTCCAACGCACTGGTGATCTCGTCACACAGCAATCCCCGCGGCTCCATCGCCAAGGCGCGGGCGATCGCGACCCGCTGCTTCTGGCCGCCGGACAACTCGCGCGGATAAGCGTCCGCACGGTCGCCCAAGCCCACGCGCGTCAGCAGCTTCACGGCCCGCCGGCGGGCATCGGCGGCCGGCACGCCCAGCACGTGGACGGGCGCTTCCATGACGTTTCCGACGGCGGTGAGGTGCGGGAACAGCTGGAAATCCTGAAAGATCATGCCGAACAGCCGGCGGATTCGATTCACCGTTTCGCGCGGCGGCGATTGCGGGCCTCCGCCCAGCCGGTGCGGGCCGACTTGAATCTCGCCCGCGTCGAAACGCGTCAAGCCGTTGATGCAGCGCAACAGCGTCGATTTCCCGCCGCCGCTGGGACCGAGCAGGGCCACGGTCTCGCCCGCCTGAATCGTCAGATCGACGCCGTCCAACACCGGCCGATCCCCAAACCGCTTGACGACCCCGCGCACGCCGACCTGCAACGGTTCGTTCATATCCCCTTCCCCCAACGTTTCTCCAGATACCGCGCCAAATGTCCCAGCGGCACCGACATCACCAGATACAACAGGGCCGTGGCCAAGCCGATCTCCAGATACCGCATGCTCGACTTGGCCAAAATCTGGTACTGCTTCGTCAGCTCGACCAGCGCGATGACGCTGACCAGGCTGGTATCCTTGAACAGCGCGATAAAGTCGTTGGTCATCGGCGGCAAGATCACGCGAATCGCTTGCGGCAGGATGATCCGCCGAAAAGTCAGCGGGCGGGACATGCCCAACGACGTGGCCGCTTCCCATTGCCCGACAGGAATCGAGCCGATTCCTGCCCGGTAGATCTCCGACTCGTACGCGGCGTAGTTCAAGCCGAAGCCCAGCACGGCGGCCAGATAAGCCGACAGGTTCAGCCAGGATTCCAAGCCGTAGCGGGCGCCGATCGCAGGCAGGCCGTAGTACAGGAAGAACAGCAGCAACAACACGGGGATGCCGCGAAAGAATTCGACGTATACGGTGGCGATCGTTTGCAGCGGCCACATGCCACTCAACCGCATCAGCGCGATCGGCAGTCCCAGCAAGACGGCCAGCAGCATGCTCAGCACGGCCAGCTGGATCGTCACCCAGGCTCCCCGCAGCAGCAACGGCAGATAATCGGCCACCGTCCAGCGGCCTTCGGCTTGACGCAGGATCTCGTTGGCTCGATCGCTCTCGAACAGCGTCGCTTGCGCGTCGTCCCACAAACCCCACTGCTCGTAGATCTGCCGTAATCGCCCGCCGGCGGCGATGCGCTGCAGGGCGGCGTCGACCTGTTGGGCCAGCATTTCGTCTTCGGGCCGGAACGCGATGGCATAATAGCCTTGCGCCAGAGGCGGACCCACAAATTTCAGCTTGGGGTTCTGCCGGGCATAATACAGGGCGATCGGCAGATCCAGCAGCACCGCGTCCAGCCGGCCGTACTCCAAGTCGCTGTACGGCTCGACCTGGTTGTCGTAGATCCTCTTGCCGACTTGCAGTTCGTCCAACAAACGCTCGGCGGCCGTGTCTTCGAGCGTGCCGACCGCGCCGCCCATGGCCCGGCATTGTTCGAGCGTTTCGAAACGCGAATCGTTCGCGCGGACGACCAGCTGCAGCGTGTACACGTAATACGGATGACTGAACCGCACCACGCGGGCTCGATCGGGCGTGATCTCGACCCCGTTCATGGCAAAGTCGAAATCCCGCCGCTGCAGTCCCGGCACGAGGCTGCCGAACTGATATTGGACGAAGTCGATCCTCCGGCCCAATTCGTCGGCCAACGCCTCGGCCAGATCTACCTCGAAGCCGATGTTCGTTTCCGGCTTTTCCGGGTCTTTGAAAATGTACGGCGCTCCGCCCTCGGCGTCCGCCGCCCACCGTAGCGGAGGTGGATCGTTGCCGGACGATTCGGCAGCCGGCACCGCGTTGCGTCCTGCGCAGACCAACAGTCCGAGGGCGGCCAGCGGGATGACGGTCGTCCAATGAGCTTTCAAATCTCGTCCCTTTCCCTGGGCCTGGACTCCGGCTCTGGAATCTACGGCGGCACGCCCTGGCCGCCGCTGGCCGAGGATGACGCATCCTGGGCGCGGCAACGGGCGGCCCTATCGGATCCATCGTCGTAGCGCACAGGCTGTGCGAGTGGAAAGAAAATGGATCAGCCTGCGTTCGGCCTCCTCTACGGCCCGGCGGCCGAGCCGTCGGCGACGCTCGAGGCAGCTTCCAGTTTCAGCTCGAGTTCATTGCGGCCGCCGGTTAATTCCTGGTCGAATAGGTAGGTTCTCACGACGACTTGGTTCGACGCACGGAGCGCTTGACCGGCTTCGCCGCCGGGCAGCGGCCGGCCGTCTCGTTGGGTATGGTCCGTCACGCGAATCTTCCACGGACCGGGGGCCACCCCGGGCTTGTCGCGGTAGCCGACGTACAACGAGCCGTCTTCGGTCGTCAGGCCGTAATACTGCTCGCCGGCATCGGTGGGCGATTCCAACACCACCTCCGCCCCGCTGACCGGTTCCCCGTTGTGAGTCACTTGGCCCGCGATGCGCGCCGTCGAACCGCCGCAGCCGGTCAGCGCCGCAACGGCCGCCCCGATCGCGACCAAAATCAGAGGCCGGCAGTGGGTCCTCGTTTGCATCGGCTGTTCCGTCCTCTCTGCTTGAACCGCCTAGAACTGGCTGGCGTTGAACGCTTCGCCATCGTTGCGAATGCTGAAGTACCGGAACATCAACGCGTTCACGTCATACGTGACAACCCGTACCGAACCGTCGACCAGCACCGTGGTGATGCCGCCGGGATGGGAACTTCCGAATTGCCTGTCGACGGCCCCGTCAGGGACCACGCTCACATCGATAGGATCCGATTCCGGCGGACGGGTACCCAGACGAGCGACATCATCGGACGGGCCGTTCGTGTAGGCGTCTTCGTTGTCCGAACAGCAACCGCCGCTGTTCATAAAGGCGCGATGAACGCGTCCTTCGGCAATCAACAGCGTATTGGATGTTCCATCGGTGACATCGCTCATGCCGATGCTGGGCGGCCGGGGGATAGCAATTCCGTTGCTCCCACTGCTGCCTTCGCTTACCGAATAATCGCATTTGGCGAGGTTCTTGTAGAGCTTGACCGACCGCCGCGAGGGGCAGTAATACGTCCCGACTATGCTTCTCTGGAGTTCAGCATAATTTGCCGGGATCAGACCAAAGTCGTACAGCGCTTGTTGTTCGACGAAGGGCAGGATGTGAAACGGCCAGGCATAGCAATGGATATTGCCCGCGCCGGCCGAAGTGTTCGTGGTGGAATTACCGGGCGTGATGCAGTTATCCCCGGTAAACGGGAATCGGTAGTAGGTGTCGTGATAGTTCTGGTATGCGATCCCGATCTGTTTCAAATTGTTCGAGCATTGCGTCCGCCGCGCCGCCTCGCGAGCTGCTTGGATCGCCGGCAACAGCAAAGCGACCAAGATGCCGATGATGGCAATCACCACCAGCAGTTCGACCAACGTAAATCCGCACCGCCGACGCCTGGGTCCGATCCTCATAGTCACCTGCCAGAAAAAAGGGGTGAACGATAAATGGACTATTGCTGTCCGCACTGAATCTAATGCGTCACCAGCAGCTTGTCAATCGCCGCATAAGTCAAACCGGGGGGCACGAAGTGTCGTCGCAGCCTTGAATCAGCGGCCCGCGGGTCCAAGGGATTGGCTCGGTAGATCCGTCATTTTGCACGAGGATGATGAAAAAGGATCTGGAACCGTCAGTAATCTCACGAACGGTGCTTTACCGCTGGGCGGCAGATTCGGGCCACAGCAGGTGGATCCGTGCGGCCGGATCGCCAGCGATCTGCTGGGCTGTGCGCCGGTATCGTGGCTGTTGATAGACGATCGCCGCGCGGCACAGCAACGCGGCGAATCGCTCTGGAGCAACGTCGCGGATCTGCTGGTGAGCCCACGGCATTTCGCCCGTTGCAAACGGGATCAGCCACTCCAAGGCCCGGCGGATGCTCCGCCCGTCGGCCGACTCGAAGTTCCATAGATCCACGCCCACCTGCCCGCCCAGCGCGGCCAGTTCGAACATGCCGTAAAGGTTCATCGAACTGTAATCGAACGAGCGCGTGCGAGCCAATTCCAAAGGCTGGCGGCCATCGGGTTCGATTTGCCGGTTAATCCGCCGCTCCGGCACCTGGCGGAGAACGCCGCGGGCAATCTCCTCCTGGCCGACAAATAAAGCAAACGCGGCCACTTGCACGTCGTACCACGTTCCGTGGTTGTTCGCCGCGCCGTCTTCGTCGCGCCCGTGCTTGCTGCGGCGCAGCCAAGTCAGATACTGGCCAAACCACGTTTGCAGCTGCTGCTGATCGGCCGCAGGCCAGGCGGGCGACCCGCCGAGCATGCCGACGGCATCGACCAGCCGCGTCAGTTGCGCGGTGTCGATGATACCGATGCCCCGTCCGGTCATTCGACCGGGAATCGCCTGTCCGTACTCCAGGTGCGCATTCATCCGCGTCGCCTCGTCGAGGAACCAGGCTCGCAACAGCCGGCCGGCGTGGGCGGCATAGGGTTCGTGTCCGGTGAGATAATAGGCCAAGGCCAATGTTTCAACCGCTGCGGTCATCTCGCCGAGCGGCTTGCGGTCATAGGCCGCGCCCTCGGGATTGACTTCGCCGTCCCGGCGGACATAGGGCAGGCCATCGGGCTTGTTTGGATCGGGCCACCAGTACGTGCCGAGACTCATGTAGTCGTGCTTGTCGCCGCTGGGCGGAATAACGGCCTTGTCCATCACCGAGAAAGGCCCGGCTCTCAAAGCCGCGTGCGCCTCGCCGCGCAGCTTGGCCACCGGGGCCGCCAATTCCGCCGCGGCCGCGGCAACCCGGCCTCGTGTGACCGCGAGCGTCTGGCCATCGATCAGAAAAACGCGGGGCAGGCCCTCGACCTGAAGCATCTTGCGGTCCAACGGCTCGGCCGCCGTTGCCGCAAACATCGTCGCCAGCCAGGCGACTGCCAGCGGCGCAAACGCGAACCGCGACCGTTGCGTCGAACCGTCTTGTTTCCGGCAAAACCGTCTTCTCTGCGCACGCATAAGTCGCACTCCGTTTGGCAGGGGTATCCGGAGAACCTGGCGATGGTTGCCCGGAAGGAAAAAAGGTAAGCCGTCGTCACGCTGACGAAACTCTGGCCTTCGTGGCCGATCCATTGTGATGGCACGAGTGCCGCAACGGACAATTGTCGCGTCCTCGTCCGCCGCGTTACAGGGTCCAGCCCTGGCGATACTCGCGGTGCAGCAGGCCGTTGGCCGATTCGTCATTGGTGACGCGGCAGTTCGGCCCATCCCAGGTCAGCTTTTTGCCGGCTCGCAGCGCCACATTTCCCAACATGCAGACTTCGGTCAACAGTCCCGAGTGATCCACGAAATTCGCACCGGCCGCCGCGCCGCCACGGCACGCCTCGACCCATTCTCTGTAATGGCCGACCGAACGGTCCAGCCGCCGAGGCGGCCTGCCGTAGGCCTGCATCTTGGTCTCCGGAATCAGACGGTGCCCCATCAGCGTGCCTTTGTCGCCCAGATAGATCACGTCGCCCATCCCGCGATTCGGTTCCAAGTCCTTGGGAAATGGGGGCTTGAGTCCGCCGTCGTACCAGCTGATCGTGACCGGCGGCATCTCGTCGCGCGCGGGAAACTCGAAGCGGGCAAGCACGCCCAGCGGATAGGTTTCGGGGTTCAGCTTGGTGCAGCTCGCTTCGACGCTGGACGGATGTCCCAATTTTAACGCCTTGAACACCGACGACAGCTTGTGGCATCCCAGGTCGCCCAGCAGGCCCGTCCCGAAATCCCACCAATTTCGCCACGTCCATGGATGGTAAGTCGGATGATACGGCCGCTGGGGAGCGGGGCCCAGCCAGAGGTCCCAATCCAGCCCGTCCGGGACGGGCGGCGTTTCCGCCGGGCGGCCGTCCCCAGCAGGCCATGCCCAGAACCGGGCGGGGCACCAGACTTGGACTTCGTGGACGCCGCCGATCGCGCCGTCGGCGATGAATTCGCAAACCAAGCGGGCCTCTTCCGATGCCTGGCCCTGGTTGCCCAGTTGCGTGGCGACGCCGGCATGCCGAGCCGCTTCGGCAACTTGCCGCGCCTCGTGCACCGAATAAGTCAGCGGCTTTTCGCAATAAACGTGCTTGCCTTTCTTCAACGCGGCGAGCGTGATCACTGCGTGCGTATGATCGGGCGTGGCGACCATCACCGCATCCGCGTCTTCCTGGGCCAGCAGTTCGCGGAAATCGCTGTAAGCGCGGCAGCCGCGGTACGTTCCCGAGGGCTGTTGCTGGGCGTAGTACGCGTCGACCATCCGCCGAGCCGGTTCGTAGCCCGCCGTCCGCTGCTCTTTGCCTTGCGTCCAATTCCACGACACGTAGCCGCCGCTTTCGCGGTTGACGTCACAGACGGCAACGACTTGGATTTCGGGAAACTCCAGGAAAGCCTGCATGTTCTGCATCCCTTGACCGCCGACGCCGATTCCGGCGAGCGTGATTTTGTCGCTGGGAGCGACTTGGCCCGCGCCGCCCAGGACGTGCGGTGCGACGATCGTCCAGCTGGCGGCTGCGGACAGACCGCCCAGGAAAGTGCGGCGCGAAACACCGGCGGCGCGGGCCGGCGGACGGGATGTATTGGATGGGTTCATCGCGGTTCGTTCCTTTCTCAAAACAACTTGGCCCATCAACAGTTTACCACAGCCAAACCGCTCCCACCGGGCCTCACGCTGCTTTTATCGTCCGGCTGCGGGAACCGGATCCTTCATTATCGCGTTGCCAATTGCCGCGATTGCTGGTCCAATTAGAATCGTGAGCCGTACCATGAACGGCACGTCATTCGCAGCTATGATATACAGTCGTTGAGTTGATCGGCCTTGTTTTCCGGACCCGACGTCGGTGGTGAATAGGATTCGTCGCTGCGGGAGGATTTGATCCATGCCTAACGTTCGTCATCCCCCATCCCGCCGCCGCCGGCTTCTGTTTCTCGCCTGCGTCGCGGCAATCGGGGTGTGTCTCTCGCTGCTGGCTTACGGAGCGTTGCACAGCAAGGACGAACGTCTGTGCGGCTCGCGTCTGGAAGCGGACGCGGAGCGGCGAGCCAAAGCCATCGAACGGCGATTCTTGGCGAATATGGCGGCGATCGATGGATTGTCGGCGTTCGTCCGCGGGGGCCAGCCGGGCAGCCCGAACGAGTTTCGCGAAGCGGCCGGCCGGCTGTTGAAGAGCCATAGCGATATTCGCGCCGTCTATTGGATTCCGCGTCTCACGCCGGACAAGAGGACCGTGTACGAACAGGCGGCCGAGGGACTGGGCTTGACGGGCTTTCAATTCCGGGAATTGACCCCCGAGCGGCAGCTGCGTCCCGCGGCGGTTTCCGGCGACCGAGACCTGTTGCCAATCTACTTCGCGGCCCCGTTGGAACGTCAGCAAGCCCTCCTGGGGCTGGACATCTTCAGCGATCCCAAGCTTCAGCAGCCGATTGCCGAAGCGATCCGCTCCGGCCGGCCGGCCGTGAGCACGGCCGTCATCTGGCCGGACGATCTGCAGGGAGAGAAAGTCTTCTTGAATCTTCACGCCGTGTATTCGGAGACCATCCCCGGGGACGAACCCGCGGCGGTCGAGGTGCGGCGAGGTAAATGGCTGGGCATGCTGGCGATTTCGATTCGCGCCGGCGCCGTGCTGGTAGAATCTTTGTCCGTTTTCAGCCCCGGCATCGATGTCTGGTTATACGATGCGGACGCGCCGCCGCAAGACCAGTTGATGTGCGTATACCGCAGCGGGACGAACGACGTTGAATTTTCGACCTCGGACACAGCGAGCCCCGCTGCTGGGCCTCCCGCCTCTCGGTCCGTTGCCTTGGATGTGCCGGGACACCGCTGGTTGATCTCGTGCCGTCCAACGGTGGACTTTTTGTCCAAACACTACGGTCCTTTGCCGTTGATCTGTCTAGGCTTCGGGCTGGTGCTGACCGCCGTGCTGACGATCTACGCCAATACGCTGCTGAGCCGCACGGACAAGGTCCAGCGACTGGTGATCCGCCGAACGGGAGAATTGGACTACGAGAGATTCCTGCTGGAAACCTTGTTGGAGTACTCGCCCGACTACATCTACTTCAAAGATCGTGACAGCCGTTTTCTGCGGATCAGCCGCGCCTTGGCCAACTATTTCGGCTTGGACGATCCTGCGGCCGCCATCGGAAAATCCGACAACGATTTTTTTAGCGCCGAGCGGGCGGAGCAATACCGGGCGGACGAACAGCAGGTCATGGCCACAGGATTGCCCATCGTCGGCAAGGAGGAAAAGGGAACTTGGTCCGACGGCCGCATCGCCTTGCTGTCGACCACGAAAGCCCCTTTGCGGAACAACCGCGGGGATATCGTCGGCACCTTTGGCATTTCCCGCGATATTACCAGCCGCAAGCAGGCCGAGGAGGAAGCCGAATACGAACGGTTCCTGCTGCACAGCCTGATGGACAGCATCCCCGACAGCATCTACTTCAAGGACATAAACGGCCGCTATCTGCGAATCAACAGAGCCAAAGCGGATCGCTCGGGGTTCCCCGATCCGGCCGACGCGATCGGCAAGTCGGATGCGGACGTGTTCCCCGACGCTCATGTGCGGCAAGCCCGTGAGGACGAGTTGCAGGTGATTGCCAGCGGCCAGCCGATGATCAGCAAAGAAGAGTACCTGACCTGGCCGGGAGGCCAATGCGCCTGGGTAGCGACGACTCGCTTGCCGTTGCGAGATCGCGCGGGCAAAATCGTCGGCACGTTCGGCATCTCGCATGACATCACGGCCCAGAAGGAGGCGGCCGAGCAGATGCGACGGGCCAAAGAAGCCGCCGAGGCCGCCAGCCGCGCCAAGGGGGATTTCCTGGCCAATATGAGCCACGAGATCCGCACGCCGCTGAACGCCGTGATCGGGATGACGGAATTGGTCCTCGACACGGACCTGACGGCGGCGCAGCAGGAGTATCTGCAACTGGTCTTGGATTCCGGCGAGTCGCTGCTGTCGGTTATCAACGACATCTTGGACTTTTCCAAGATCGAGGCGGGCAAGCTGGCGTTGGAGGCGGCCGAATTTGAACTCCGCGAAAGTTTGGGCGACACGCTCAAATCGCTGGCCTTCCGCGCGCACCGCAAGGGCCTGGAACTGGCTGCGGAGATCCATCCCGACGTGCCCGAGCGCCTGATCGGGGACGCCGGACGGCTGCGCCAGGTCCTCGTGAATCTGGTCGGCAACGCGATCAAGTTCACCGAATCCGGCGAGGTGATTGTCGAGGTGAACTGCACGTCGCGAACGGAGCATCAGGCGGAACTGTACGTCCTGGTGCGCGACACGGGCGTCGGGATTCCGCCGGATAAGCTGGCATCCGTTTTCGAGGCGTTCGAACAAGTCGATACGTCGACCACGCGCAGATTCGGCGGGACGGGGCTCGGGCTGGCCATCTGTTCCCGGTTGGTCGCGTTGATGGGCGGCCGGATTTGGGCCGACAGCGAATTGGATCGCGGCAGCACTTTTCATTTCAACGTCCGCTTTGAGTTGGTGCACGGCAAGCCGCTTCCCAAACCGCCCGTTGTGGTGCAGGGCACGCGCGTTCTGGTGGTGGACGACAACGCCACCAACCGCCGCATTCTCGACGAAATTCTCTGCAGCTGGGACATGCAGCCGTACTCGGTCGCGGGAGCCTCCGAAGCGCTGCGCGTGCTGCGCGAAGCGTTTCGGTCCGGCGCCTGCTTTCCGCTGGTGCTGACCGACGCCAACATGCCGGAGATCGACGGCTTTGCGCTCGCCGATCAGATCAAACAAGATCCGGAGATCGGCAGCACGGTGATCATGATGCTGACCTCCGGCGACCGGCCCGGCGAAATCGCCCGGTGCGAACAGTTGGGCATCGCGGCGTACCTGGTCAAGCCCATCAAACAGTCGGAATTGTTCGACGCGGTCGTGGCGGCGCTGGGCGTCAACGCGGTCGACGAACAGGCTTCCCCATCGCCCGCAGCGGCGCAGCCGTTCGAGCGTCTGCCGCCGCTGCGCATCCTGTTGGCCGAGGACAGCGTCGTCAATCAAAAGCTGGCCGTAGCCCTCCTGGAAAAATACGGGCATCGTGTCACCGTCGTCTCGGATGGTTGCGAAGCGCTGTCGGTCTTGGAATCGCAGCCGTTCGATCTGGTCTTGATGGATGTCCAGATGCCCGAACTGGACGGGTACGACGCCACGGCCGCCATTCGCGCCCGCGAGCAAGAGACCGGCCGGCACGTTCCGATTGTCGCGATCACCGCGCACGCCATGAAAGGCGATCGGGAACGCTGCTTGAAAGCCGGCATGGACGCCTACGTCACCAAGCCGATTCGCGCCAAGCAGTTGTTCGAGGCCATTGCCGCCGCCATCGGCAGCCCGGACGAGGCGTAGGGCGAGCGGAGAGAGGAAATCTGCGCGGGGGGCGGATTCCGTATCCGGCCGGAACGGGTCGGAAGAACCGTGCCCCCAGCGAGGAGCAGAAAAAGTGCGGCGGCGACGGAACAGCTTCAATACTGCTCTACTTTCACAGGGCGTTGCCCCAGGCTACGGTGAATGTGGCCTTCGGCCAGAATTCCGGCCCCAAAAATGCGCAACTTCAAAACTCGCGAGCGAGGGAAGCACGGCTCTTCCTCGCTTGCGCGTCGGGCTAATGTGACAACTCATCCTTGACGCCCAAGCGGCGGAAAACCGTTTGGTGCTAGTGCATCAGCACCGCTCCACCGACGCGAGGCCGGCGGTGGCGTGACTGGCTAAGGGCGAGTGTCTTACGTCAGTCCTGGCGAGAGACGCCTAATTCACGCTCAGAGAACCACATGGTCCGACAAGACGCCACGGACCTTGCGCCGTGGGGCGATCCGTGGTTCGTTTTCGGTGCCAGAGCCCCGCTTATCGCTCCTCGGGATGGACCGTCGAATCTAGAGAATAGACCATCATCTTCTTCACTGTTGCCCCGTGCTCCCCATCGCCACACTCGGCCTCGAACCACATCGGCCGTCCAAATGTCGGACCGTTGGAGCCAAGCCCATCCGGCCGTAGATCGCCGCGGCGACACCTCTGTTCAATCATCCGTCTGTCCCGCGTGGGCCAAGCTGTCTGTCTTGAGCGTATGAGAAAATCAGGACCCCGACAAGCCGGTTTGCCACGCCCGCGCGGCTTGCTCCGATCGCCAGACGCGCAGCCACGCCTGGTACTCGCCCCACGTATCAAAATCCGCACGGATTCGAACGTACCGACCCGCGTTCCCTCGCGATTTCGGCCGTCTTGGATCCGCGACAGTCGTCTGCCACCATCCCATCTTGCGCAGTCAATTCAGGCGAACGGAGACGAGGGCGGAAACCAAGGATTCGCGATTCTTGTCCGGCGCTGCCCTATCTTTCTTCCCCGGTATCGGTATCATGAAGCGGTCGTCGAGTTCGCCAGGGCTGATCGGGAAAAAGTCTGCCAGTACACCAGACCCTGTGTACCTGCCTTGGTTTGATCCTCCTTTGGCTGACGTCGATCGCGGCCTACGGAGGGGCAACCGCCCGTGCTTGCTAGCTCGATGTTGCGAGGCATTGTCAGCGGCGTCCGGGGCCTCGCCCGGGGCGTGTTGACCAAGTGCGTACGGAGGTACACGTGGATTACGAATTGCCGACAGTCATTCAGGGTGGCATGGGAGCCGGCGTATCGGGCTGGCGATTGGCTCGCGCGGTTGCCCGCGCCGGACAGCTTGGGGTTGTGTCGGGCACGGGGCTGGACCTGGTTCTGACGCGGCGTCTGCAGATCGGCGACCCCGGCGGCCACACGCGGCGGGCGCTGGAATTGTTTCCGATCAGCGGCGTTGCGGAACGGATCCTCGAGCGTTATTACATCCCCGGCGGAAAAGCCTTAGACCGGCCGTTTCGCTCCAAGCCCCAGCCGGCCGTGGAACCCAGCCGGCTGTTGGAAGAGCTGTTCGTCGTCAGCAACTTTGTCGAGGTGTTTCTCGCCAAGGAGGGCCACCATGGACAGGTGGGCATCAATTACTTGGAAAAGATTCAGCTGCCCCTCTTGCCTTCGTTGTACGGAGCCATGCTGGCCGGCGTCGACTACGTGCTGATGGGGGCCGGCATCCCCAAGGCCGTCCCGGGGATCCTCGACCGCTTGTCCCGGGGAGAACCGGTGCGGCAGAAACTGAATGTCGAGGGGGCTCAGGCGGGCGAAGAATTTGCGACCAGCTTTGATTGCGGCGCATTTTCCGGCGGCCAAGTGGCGAAGGTTGCGAGGCCGAAATTCGTGGCCATCATCTCGTCCGCCACCCTGGGCACGATGCTGGCGCGGCGCTCCGACGGGCGCGTCGACGGTTTCGTGGTTGAAGGCTTTCAGGCCGGCGGCCACAACGCACCGCCTCGCGGCCCGCTGCAGCTGAACTCGGCGGGCGAGCCGATTTACGGCGAGCGCGACATGGCCGATTTGGCGGCGGTGCGGGCGATCGGACTGCCGTTTTGGCTCGCCGGAGGATACGCCACGCCCCACGACCTGGCCGAGGCCTGCCAAGCCGGGGCGGTCGGCGTTCAGGTCGGAACGGCGTTCGCCTTCTGCGAAGAATCCGATCTCGCCCCCGACGTCAAGACGCGGGCACTGCAGGCAAGTCTGGCTGGCGAGGCCCGGGTGCTCACCGACCCGCTAGCGTCTCCGACAGGCTTTCCGTTCAAAGTTCTGCAACTGGCGGACACCTTGTCCGATCAAGCCACGTACGAGGCCCGCGGCCGCCGTTGCGATCTGGGCTATCTGCGCCAAGCGTATCGCACGCCGGAAGGGACGCTGGGCTGGCGATGCGCCGCGGAACCCGTCGACGATTTTGTCGCCAAAGGCGGCGCGGCAAGCGAGACGCTAGGCCGCAAGTGCCTGTGCAATGCACTGTTGAGCAACATCGGCTTGGGGCAAGTACAGCCCGATGGAGAGATCGAAAAACCGCTGATTACCTCGGGAGACGACGTCGCCCAGGTGGCCCGGTTCCTTCGTCCCGGAGCTTTGTCTTACCGCGCCATCGATGTGCTCCAGCAAATCCTGCCCGATTTGCCGGATCCCGGCGAACCCGTGCGGGCCGAGCGTCAAAGGCCAACCGTGGTGGAAAAGCCGCTTCTCGAACTCGCGCAAACCGCCTCACCATAAGCAGGGACGGCTCGACGAACAATCGAATCGCCGCCGTGGCCGACAGGAAGTTCAAGTTCTTTTCGAGAGCCGGCGCGGGGGTTTTCGCCCTCGATGCAAGGCCCGATGGGAGGAGACGACGACCTGTGATAGAAGACGTCAAGGAGTATCCCGCCTTGGATGTGATCGCCGTCGGGGCGCATCCCGACGACGTGGAAATCGCTTGCGGCGGAACGTTGGCCCGGCTGGTGCGGCAAGGCTACCAGGTGGGCATCATCGACTTGACGGACGGTGAACCGACGCCTCACTCGCCGGGGCCGCACGTGCGTTTGGAGGAAGCGCGCCGCGCCGCGGAAACGCTGGGCGTACAGCGCCGCGTCACGCTGGATTTGCCCAACCGCCGGCTGTTCGATTCGTTCGAGGCGCGGATCGCGTTGGCCAAGGAGTTCCGCAAGTACCGGCCCAGGATCGTGATCGGCTTCGGCGACAAGACGCCCCTGGCGTCGCCCGATCATTGGCAAGCCATGCAGATCACCGATGCCGCCGTGTTCTACTCGCGGCTGACCAAGTGGGACGAATTCTTCGACGGCCTGCCGGTCCATTTGATCGCCGCCCAGCTGTACTTTCGCCTGGCCTTCGAAGCGGCCACCCTGCACAACTACAGCAGCCATTTCACCGTCGATATCGGCGAGACGCTGGACACCAAGCTGGCGGCGATCCGCTGTTACGAAACGCAATTCCCGCCGGTCAAGGCGTACGTGTTCGAGCGGATTCGCGGCGCCGCCATGATCGCCGGCGCGGCCGCCGGCTTTGTCGCCGGCGAGACCTTCGTGTCGACGCGGCCGTTGGGGACCCAGGACCTGATGCAGTTTGTGTTTTCGCGGTAATGGACGAAAATTTGAACGAACGTTTCCCCGGCCTGCAGACCATCGCCGCCCGCGAAGCGGTGCTGCTGGCGCCCTACGCGATGCGGAGTGCCAACGCGCGGGGCCGGAAGTATCCGGAGGCGGAACACCCGTACCGCGGTCCCTTCCAGCGCGACCGCGACCGCGTGGTGCACAGCTCGGCGTACCGCCGGTTGAGCGGCAAGATGCAGGTGTTCACGGGCGAGATGGGAGATTACCATCGGACGCGGCTGACGCATACGCACGAAGTCGCTTCGATCGCCCGGACCATCGGACGCGCGCTGCGGCTGAACGAAGACCTGATCGAAGCCTTGGCGCTGTTCCACGACATCGGCCATCCTCCGTTCGGCCATGCCGGCGAAGACGCCTTGAACGAATGCCTGGCCGACTGCGGCGGTTTCTCGCACAACCGCTATGCGCTGACGATCGCCGAGGAATTGGAGGCCCGCTACCAGAGCTTCCCAGGCTTGAACCTGACTCACGAAGTGCTCGAAAGCCAGGCGACTCGAATCGACAAGCAAGCCGCGGACCTGATGCCGCTGTTGGAAGCCCAGGTCGTCGACGTGGCGGACAGCATGACGTACGACGTCCACGATACGGACGATTCGGTCAAGTTGGGACTCGTTACGATCAGCGAACTGGCGGAAATTCCGCTGATTCGCGAAACGGTCGCACGCGTCCGTCGGCGATTTGGCGCGTTGCGCGGCGAGTTGTTGCGGAAAGCCGTGGTTCACGAGCTGATCGACCGCCAGGTGACGGATGTGCTGCAGACCGCCGGACGCATCCTGTCACAGCGCCAGTTCGAGAGCGCCGACGAAGCTCGCCGCTCCGGTTATCGCATGGCGCCCAACCGAGATCTGGCGGAACAAAAAGAGGAATTGGAGTCGTTCCTGTACCAGCGGGTGTATCGGCATCCGCACCTGGTCGAAGTCCGCCGCCACGCGCAAGACCGCCTGCGGGCGATGTTCCAAGGCTACTGTCGTCGTCCCGCCCTACTGCCGCCCGAGTTCCGCGCTCGCGCCGAAACAGTCGGGATCGGCCGCACCGTCGGCGAATACCTGGCCGGCATGACCGATCGGTATTGCGTCCAACAGTTTGAACTGCACTTCGGCGGGACGGGGCGAGTTGGACTCGTCTAGTGCGTCGTCAAGACGGTCCGAAGAAGACCGGTTGCGCCCTGGCGAACTCGCCGGCTGTCGAAAATTTGCCGTTTTTCCGTTCTGCCGAAACTCTGCGTTACGAGCCGGGTTTAATCTGACGTTCGGGAGGACGCCCCGCTTACGATCGGGGGCGGGGTTGGAAACCAACGGGTCAACCTCTTTCTTTTCTGTTTCAGGAGTCAACGGCGATGCGCAGAACAATGGTGGGTTTGCTAGCGGCAGCAACGGCCGCAATGTGTTTGTCTCAGGTGTCTGCTGCAGACACCCCGGTACGCCCCGGCGGACCGCCCGATCCGCAAATCATGTTCCAGCGGCTGGATCGGAACCGGGACGGCAAGATCACGGCGGACGAGGTTCCGGAGGCGGCTCCCGATTTCGTCAAAGAAATGCTGAAACGAGCGGACAAAGACGGCGACAAAACGGTCACGGCGGAAGAATTCCGCGAATCGGTCCGGCAGTTTCGCGATGCGATTTCGGCCCGATCCGAGGCCCCCCCGGCCGCCCGAGCATCGCGGCGGCCCGAGGCCCCGGCGGCGCGAGAGCCGCGACGCTCCGTAGAGCAACCGAGCCGGCGCGCCGAAGAGCAACCGAGCCGGCGCGGGACCGAAGCGGACGAACGGCGCGGCGGTCGCCCTCAAGCGTCTGCCCCGGGTTCTGGAATGCCCCGACCGGGACGGCCGGCGGCCGGCCCTTCGCGCGAAGCGTCGCCACCGCCGTTTGGGGACTTCAAAGCCATGTTCCAGCGGTTGGACAAGGACGGCGACCAGAAACTCAGCCTTGACGAATTCGCCGAAGGAATGAAGAGATTCCATCCGCCAGCGGCGGCTGGGCAACGCCCCGGCATGGGCCCGCAAGCACGGGGACCGCATCCCGGCATGGGCCCGCAAGCACGGGGACCGCATCCCGGCATGGGCCCGCAAACACGGGGACCGCATCCCGGCATGGGCCCGCACGCACGGGGACTGCATCCCGGCATGGGCCGCCCGCCGATGGCAGGCCCGCACGCGCGGGGACCGCATCCCGGCATGCGCGGAGCGTGGGGTCCGTCTGGCAGATCTCCTTCGCCCTTGGATCGACAGGCTTGGAGCGGTGGGCACGGTCGTGGGGCGCCGATGAGTGGCCGTTCCGCCTGGGCCGGGCCTCGCGTTCCGATGCCCGCTCATGCGGCGGGGATTCTGGGGCGATTGCAGGCCGCCGACACCGACAAGGATGGCAAGCTGAGCCGGAGCGAAGCGCAGCAGCGACTGCAGGAGCACTTTGACAAAATCGATACGAACAAAGACGCGAAATTGGACAAAGCGGAGTTGGGCAAGGCGCTGTCGGCGATGGGACGCAGTGTCCGCGAGTCGGCGGAGAAACGCCGCGCCGAGATGGTGAAGAAATCGCAAGAAGCCCGCGGCAAATTGCAGGACAAGGCTGCTGACAAGACCGCCGCCGAAATGCAAGCCGAGCCGAAGAAGACGATCGACAAGAAGATCGAAGCAAAAAAGCCCGGCGAGAAAAAAACCGGCGAGAAGAAGCCCGAGGTTAAAAAGGCTCCCGAGAAGAAGCCCGACGCGAAAAAAACGCCGGAGAAAAAAGGCGAGGCCAAGAAGCCCAAAGCGACGGACAGCTGATCGTCAGCTGGACCGCCGTCTAGATCGGCGATTCGCATCAAACGCCTCCCCACGCGCGGGAGGCGTTTTTGTGCGCCGTGGAATCCGCGAAGTTCAGAACTCCCTGCCGGGCGCCTTACGCCGACGCAAACTCGAGCCTCCGGGACCTGAATACCGCCCGTTTCTGATCGCCGCCCCCCGCCGTTGCTTTTCGCCGTCCACTTGCCGTAGAATCGGGCCGGAATCTCATGAGGTATGCTCCCCGCACGGCGCGGCCCGTCGCGTCGCGCCCAACTTAACGCAAGGAAGAAGTCATGCCGGAAGAAAATCGTCAGGGTGTTGCGCCGGTTTCGCAGGCGAGATCGGAGCCGGCCGACAAGGCCCAAACGCGCCGGGACAAGGCCGCCGACCCGCCGCGCAGCATCTTCTTGGTGCCGTATCCGAAGATCATCCTGCTGTATCCGATCCTCCTGGCATCGATCGGCGCGGCGATTGCGATGCATTTTTTCGGAGGAACCGTCGATCACCAGCCCAATCACGCGGCGATCGTCGTGGCGGAGATCTTTCTCGCTATCACGGCCGTCAATCTGGTCATCCTGGCGTTCGACTTTCCTCGCGCCACGTCCTTGACGCTGTTTTTCTTCGTCGTGGCCATCGTGCTGGGATTTGTGCTGCTGGTGACGTTCAAGCCCCAGGTAATGCCGATGTTACAAGACGCGTTCGCCCGGTTGCGTCCCGCCGCCAACGCCACGTTCTACTGGAGCGTGGCCGGCGTCATGGCGGCGATTTACGTCGCGGTATTCATTTCGGTCCGGTTCGACTACTGGGAGATTCGCCCCAACGAGTTGCTCCATCACCACGGAATTCTGTCCGATCTGGAGCGTCTTTCGGCGCCGAGTCTGCGAATCGAAAAGGAAATCAACGACGTCTTCGAATACTTCCTGCTGCGGTCCGGCCGGCTGATCCTGCATCCCAGCGACGACCGCCGCGCCATCATCTTGGAAAACGTTCCGTTCATCGACCGCAAGGAAGAATCCATCACGCGGATGCTGGGCGCGTTACAGGTCCAGATTCGCAAGGACGGTTGAGACCGGGGAGAGAATTCGCGAATACGTCACTGGCTCGCGTCGGCGAAGCGGTGCCTGACGGTAACACTCGGCGTTTGAGGCCCTTGGGTTTACCCCAGGGGAGCTTCACCCAGGAATCGGGACAGCCGCGAAGAGGCGCCAGCACGTAGCCCACGGCGTAAGCCGTGGGGTGGGTGCGAATTACAAATCGCAGAGCCGCGAAGCGGCGACAGCAATCAGCGCCCTGCTGCCGCCGCTTCGCGGCTCGGTACCGTCTGTACCATCATGATCTGCGGGCTGGCGCCCGCAGCTACGCGCTGACGTCGCTTCGCGACTACGAAGGACGTGGGTAAAGACCAGGGATGAAACTTCGCCGAGGCAAACTCGGTGGCCTCCGGCTGGGCGGCGGAGAACCGCTGCTCTGGTCAGCTCGCCGTGTCAGGAGTTCTGGGCTTGCCGAACCACTCGTTCCTGCTCGGCTCCGCGGATTCCGAAAAAATGGCGGACAAGACCCGCATCCTGCAATAAATCGGATCTGGCGCGCATCTTACGACGTAGGACTTGAAAAACTCTGTTCGCCGAGGCATGTATGGGAACGTCTCTGGTCTTCGTCTTTCTGTTGGCCGCAACCGCGGCCGATGCGGGTGCGCAGCAGGAGGCTGCGCGGATTTTTGTCAATCCGGCGGAGATGCCGCTCCAGGGCAAGCTGGACGAACTGGTGTTCGCCCGTTTGAAGCAAGCCGGGATCGAGCCGGCCGCCGTATGCTCGGACGCGGTGTTCGTGCGGCGGGCTTACCTCGACGTCATCGGCACGTTGCCGACGGTGGCGGAGGCAAGGCAGTTTTTGCTTGACCAAGCGCCCGACAAGCGCCGCATTCTGATCGATCGCCTGTTGGAACGGGAGGAGTTCGCGGACTATTGGGCGATGAAGTGGAGCGATGTGCTGCGGGTCAAAGCCGAGTTTCCCATCAATCTGTGGCCCAACGCCGCCCAGGCCTATCATCGCTGGATTCGGATCAGTATCCGGGACAACCTGCCGTATGACCAGTTCGTCCGCGAGTTGCTCACCGCCAACGGCAGCAACTTTCGCGTTGGCCAAGTGAATTTTTACCGCGCCGTGCAGAGCAAGACTCCCGAGGGTATCGCTCAAGCGGTGGCCTTGACGTTCATGGGCGCGCGCGCCGACAAGTGGCCGAAAGAACGTTTGTCGGGCATGGCGGCGTTCTTTTCGCAGATTAACTTCAAGTCCACGACGGAATGGAAGGAGGAGATCTTATCATTTGATTCGGAACTGGCAGTGGATTCGGCGGCCGGCAAGCAGCCGCCAGCCGTGTTCCCAGACGGAACTTCGGCCAAGCTGTCCCCGGACCGGGATCCACGGCAAGTCTTCGCCGATTGGTTGCTGGCCTCGGACAATCCTTGGTTCGCTCAAAACATCGTCAACCGCGTCTGGTGCTGGCTGCTGGGACGAGGCATCATTCACGAGCCGGACGACGTGCGGCCGGACAATCCGCCCAGCAATCCCGAACTGCTGGCTTATTTGGAGCGTGAATTGGTCGCCGCTCGCTACGATCTGAAGCAAATCTACCGTTTGATTCTCAACTCGAAAACCTACCAGCTGTCGTCCGTTTCCCAAAGCGACAAGCCCGCGGCCGCGGCCTTGTTTGCCAGTTATCCGCTGCGCCGGTTGGAGGCCGAGGTGCTGATTGACGCCTTGAACCAGATCACCGGCACAACCGAGCAGTATTCCAGTCCGATCCCGGAGCCCTTCACGTTTATTCCCGAAGGCCAGCGTTCGATCGCCCTGCCGGACGGCAGCATTACCAGCTCGTTTCTGGAGCAATTCGGCCGCCCCTCGCGCGACACCGGCCTGGAATCGGAACGCAGCAATCGGCCCACGGCCGATCAGCGGTTGCACTTGCTGAATTCGAGTCACATCCAGCGGAAGATCGAAAACAGCCCGGCGCTGCAGACCTTGTTCCAATCCGCGGCCGGCCCGCCGGCCGGCCGGTTCAACAAGGCTCGCAAGTCGGCCAAAGCGGTCAGCCCCGAGGGCGCGAAACAGCCGAACGAAATCGCGGCCGTCCTGTACCTGACCATCCTTTCTCGTTTTCCGACGGAAACGGAGTTGCAGACGCTGGCGGAATATGTCGCATCCGCCTCGTCCCGGCGCGAGGCCGGAGTCGACCTCGCGTGGGCGCTGATCAACAGCGCTGAGTTTCTGTACCGGCATTAAGCTAACGGCACGAACCACAAATCATGACGCGGAGACGGTGACGATGAAGACGAAATGCGGTATCCAGATCGGGGCCGGCAGCGGCGAGCCGATTTCCCGGCGCGCGGCGATTCAGCACGGTTTGCTGGGAGGCGCCGGACTGGTGGTGGGCGGCCGATTGCGGGCGAACGACGCCGCGCCGGCGCGCTCGGCGAACTCCGGCGCGAAAACGACAGCCAAGGCCAAGTCGGTAATTCAGGTCTGGCTGTGGGGCGGCGCCTGCCACATCGACACCTTTGATCCGAAGCCGGACGCCGGTTCCGACTATACGGGGCCTCTGAAAAACACGATCGCGACCAACGTGAATGGCATCCGCATCGGCGAGCTGTTGCCTGAATTGGCGAAACTTGCCGACAAGTACTCCCTGATCCGCAGCATGACTCACGGGATCAACGGCCACGAGACGGCGTCCTACATGGTCCAGACGGCGCGGGAACCGGGCGGCCGCGACGTGTATCCGTGTGCCGGAGCCGTGGTTTCGCTGTTCCGCGGCCACGGCGCCGGATACGAGGGCCTGATTCCTCCCTACATCGTGGTGACGCAGCCGCAGGGCCGATTTTCCGAAGCGGGCTTTCTAGGAGGCCGCTACAAACCCTTTGCCACGGGCGGCGATCCCGGCCGAACGCCGTTCGTCGTCGAAGGCGTGGTGGCGCAAGGCATCACCGAGCAGCGGCAGCGGGACCGGCGGGATTTCCTCCAGAAACTGAACTCGCTGGAGCACGCCATGCCCAACGATCCGCAGTTGGCCGCCTTGAACCAGTGCGAACAACAGGCGTATGACTTGATCCTGGGCGATGCCGGCAAGGTGTTCGACTTGGCGCAAGAGAATGACGATCTGCGCGGCCGTTACGGCCGCACCACGTTTGGACAAGCTTGTCTGCTGGCGCGGCGGCTCGTCGAAAAGGAAGTGCCTTACATCACGATCAACTACAACGGCTGGGACACGCACAAAGGTCATTTCCAAACCATGCAGCGGAAACTGCCGGAATTGGACAAGGGCTTGGCAACCCTGCTTCAGGACTTGTCGGACCACGGCCTGCTTGACAGCACGATCGTGTGGTGCTGTGGCGAGTTCGGCAGGACGCCGCGCGTACAGTGGGAACCGCCTTGGAACGGCGGACGCAATCATTTTGGCAAAGTGTTTTCCGTGTTGGTTGCCGGCGGAGGATTCAAAGGGGGCCACGTGGTAGGCTCGTCCAATGACAAGGGAGACGAGGTCAAGGACCGGCCCGTCTATCCGCTGGACTTGATCGGCAGCATGTACGAATTGCTGGGCATCGACACCACGGACACCCTGCCTCATCCCCAAGGCCAGATTGCCACCGTTCTGCCCACCGCCGCCGACGGCGCCAAATCGGGCGGACGTTTGACGGAAATCATGTGATTCCCAAAAGACAGGAGCGAGATATGAGTCCCTCCCGATGGTACGCGACGCTGGGGCTGGCAATTCTGGTGGCGATTGCGCCGGCGGCCCCCGCACAGCAGCGCAGTCTGAGTATCGGTTACGTCTATCCCGCGGGCGGACAGCAAGGCGCCACGTTCGAAGCGGTCGTGGGCGGCCAGTTCCTGACCGGCGTCAACACGGTGGATGTGTCCGGGGACGGCGTCCAGGCCGCGATTGTCGAACTCGTCCAACCGATCGCGGGCAAAGAACTGAACGAGTTGCGGATCAGGGTGGACGAACTGCTGGCCCGCCGCGCGGTCGTCCGCGGGGACTTCCGCGCCTTGGAGCAATTCCGCAGCTTTCAAAATGCCAAGACGGTTAAGACGGACGCCGGCGCGCAGGACAAAGAATTGGAGGCGCTGAAGAAGAAATACGCCGGCGCGACCTGGACGGCCGCGGACGAAACGCAGCTGGCCGAGACCCGCAAGAGGATCAGCTCGGCCGTCCGCAGGCCCGCCAATCCGGCGATCGGCGAACTGGCCATCCTCCGCGTCACGGTGGCCGCGGATGCGAACCCCGGCCGGCGCGAGTTGCGGATCGCCACGCCGTCGGCACTGTCCAACCCGCTCGTGTTCTTCGTCGGCCAATTGCCTGAATTCTCGGCCAAAGCGGCCAAGAACATTTCGGAGCAAAAGAGTGCCGTTGCCAAAACGGCCGTGGCGCCCAAGGGCCGCACCGCCGAGCCGGCCATGACCGTCACGTTGCCGGCCGTCGTCAACGGCCAGATTCTGCCCGGCAAGGTCGACCGCTATCGGTTCTCGGCCAGTCGAGGCCAACGCTTGGTGGTCGCAGCCAGCGCCCGCGAGCTGATCCCGTACATCGCCGATGCGGTACCCGGCTGGTTTCAGGCCACGCTGGCGGTATACGATGACCAGGGCCAGGAACTGGCGTACGAAGACGATTTTCACTTCAATCCCGATCCCGTGCTGTATTATCGTATTCCCGCCGACGGCCACTACATCGTCGAAATCAAGGATGCCATCTACCGCGGCCGCGAGGATTTCGTCTATCGGATTACGATCGGCGAGCTGCCGTTTGTCACCAGTGTCTTTCCGTTGGGGGGGGGGCCGGCCGGTGCTCGGACGGCCGTCGAACTGACGGGCTGGAACTTGCCGGTAACCCGGTTGACCGTGGACAATCAGGACCCGCTGCCAGGCGTTCGCCCGCTGGCGGCGCCCGGCCAGCAGTGGTTGTCCGGCCGCGTGCCTTTCGCCACGGATACGCTGCCGGAATGCTCGGAGCAAGATCCGAACGACTCGCCGGCGGAAGCCCAGCAGGTCACGTTGCCCGTCATCGTCAACGGACGGATCGCTGCGGCGGACGACAGCGACGTATTCTGTTTCGACGGCCGCGCCGGCGACGAAATCGTCGCGGAAGTGTCTGCCCGCCGGTTGAACTCGCCGCTGGACTCGGTGCTCAAATTGGCCGACGCGACGGGCCGGCAGCTGGCGATGAACGACGATTACGAGGACAAGAGCGCGGGGCTGACCACGCATCACGCCGACTCGTGGCTGCGTGCGGCTCTGCCCGCCGACGGCAAATATTATCTGCACCTGACCGATATGCAGCATCGAGGCGGTCCGGAGTACGGCTATCGCTTGCGGATGGGTCCGCCGCGGCCCGATTTTGAATTGCGCGTCGTGCCGGCGAGCGTCACCGGCCGCGCGGGGGCGTCCGTTCCGCTGACCGTGTATGCCTTGCGCAAAGACGGGTTCGCGGGCGAGATCGCCTTGGCGCTGCGAGATGCGCCCGCCGGTTTTGCGCTCCGCGGCAACATCCTGCCGGCGGAGCAGGACGAAGTCCGGCTGACGCTGACGCTGCCTGCGTCGCCGGAAAGGGAACCGATCAGCCTGAACCTGGAGGGCCGCGCCACGATCGACGATCGGCCCGTCACCCGCCCGGTCGTGCCGGCTCAGGACATGATGCAGGCATTCGCTTATCGGCATTTGGTTCCCGCCCAACAGTTGCGGGTGGCCGTGGCCGGGCGCGACGTCTCGCGCAACCCGGTGCGGATTCTGGGCGCGGGTCCTACGCAGATTCCGGCCGGCGGGACAAGCCGCATACGTCTGGGCGTTCCCCCCAACACCCCGCTCGAACGCTTCGCTTTGGTGCTGAGCGATCCGCCGGAAGGAATCAGCATCAAGAGCGTGGAGCGCTCCCGCGACGGAGTCGAGATCTTGATCCAGAGCGACGCCGCCAAGGTCCAGCCGGGCCAAAAGGGCAATCTGATCCTGACGGCGGCAGGCAAGAAGTCCGCGCCTGCAGGCGGCAAGGTGAAGACCAAAGCGATGGCGTCGGTCACGCTGCCCGCCGTTGCGTACGAGATTGTTCATCCGTAGAGCGGCGGAATTCATTTCGTTTCGTGTCGTTTGGTCTCGCCGTGTGGGCCAAACATAGATTGAATTCCGTCCCGCGAGGAACAATCCTCGCCCAAGGAACCGCTTATGATTCTCCGAGTCGGCATCGTCTATGCCGCGATGTTCGCTGCATCGGCGCCGGCTGCCGAGCCGGACGTTCCGCGTCGCGTGAATGCCCATGCCGTCGCGGCGGTGGAGGCGCGGCCGCGGCTGTCGCGCGCCGATCTGGCGGGTCTGCGAAAGCTCGATCGCGCCGACCTGTTTGCGGCACTGGGGTCGTTTGATGATCGCGACCTTTCCGATGCGGACTTCGCGGTGCGGGCCTTGGATTTGTTGGACCCGCAACGGATTCCCGGACTGGCCGAAGCTCGGCTGGGCGGCGACATGGACGGCGCGCTGGCCGCCGTGTTCCGCGCCTGTCGCCGTGACCGCGCAGCGCCGCCCAAGACCGATGTTTCCGCCGACACGTTGACCGCCGCCGAGGAGGTGCTGGAGCATCGCTTCAGCTTTTACGGCGAGCGGCACCAGCTGCCGCCCCGAATCGATTGGGACTTCAATCCCGGCACAGCGCATTGGGGACACGACCTCAACCGGTTCACCTTTCTTCGGCCGCTTACGGAATCCTATCTGGCGACCGGCGATACGCGGTACAGCCGCAAGGCCGTGGAGTTGATCCTGGACTGGATTAACAACTGCGATGCCGGCCGGTGCTTTACCGGTTCGCCGTACGTCTGGGGCTCGTACCTGAACAACGCAATCCACTGTCAAGCCTGGTGCACGCATCTGGCGACGCTGGTCGGCTGCGCGCAGATCGCGCCGATCGAATTATTGCGCGTGCTGAAGTCCGTGCATGACCAATTGGCGTATCTGGAGATCGTGACCAACGGGCACGCGGGCAATTGGCCGACGATCGGCATGCAAGCGATGCTGCAGTGCGTGGGGACATTCGCCGTGTTCCGGGATACCGACCGCTTTGCGGATTATTGTGCCGAGGGGCTGCGCCGCCAGATCGCAGAGCAGGTGCTCCCCGACGGCGTGCAAGACGAGTTGACGCCGCATTATCATCGGGTGGTCGTCAATAACCTGCTGAACGCCCTCCGCGCGTTGCGGGCCTTGCAGCGAGATTTGGATCCCCAGACGCGGCAGACGCTGGGCAAAATGTTGCACTACGTCCAACAAACTACCGTTCCGGACGGCAGCAAGCAGGTGGCGTTCAACGATTCCGATCCGGGTTCACCGGGCGACTATGCCTCCACGCTGACGGAACTCGGGCTCCAGGAATTCCTCGGGCCGCCGTCGCAGCTGGGGCCCGAGGTGTTTCCGTATGCGGGAGTCGCCTTGCTGCGCCAGCGGCAGGATCGCGGCGACCTGTACCTGGCGTTTGACGCCGGGCCTTATGGGCGATCGCACCAGCACGAGGACAAATTGGGATTCTGGCTGTTCGCTTATGGGCGGAACCTGGTGGTCGATCCAGGCCGCCATTTGTACGACGGGTCGCGGCGGTCCTATTCCTCTTATCTGCGCAGCACGGCCGCCCATTCGACGATCCGGATCGACGGGCAAGACCAGCACAGTGCCGGGCGGCGGGACACCTGGATCGCGAAGCAGCCGCTGGACCTTGCCTGGCGTAACGCGGACGGCGAAGTGCGGGCCTGTGGCGTTTACGATCTCGGCTACGGCCGGGACAACGGGATCGATGTCGTTCATCGGCGGGAGATCGTCTTCGTCAAGGAACGCTGCTGGATCGTGTTCGACGTGATTCAAGGCGACGGCGAGCATCTGATCGAGTCCCGGTTCCAGTTTGCGCCGGGCGAACTGCACGTGGACGGCGTAGCGGCTCGGACCGGATTCGCCGATGCGAATCTGCTGTTGATCGCCGCGCCCGTGACGCCTTTTGCGGACATCTGCGTCCAGCGGGGACAGGCGGAGCCGCGGCGAGGCTGGTACTCGGACAGCTACAACAAGATCGAACCGGCGCCGGCTCTGGCCCTGACGCTACGAACCGCCTTGCCCTGGCGAGCCGCGACGCTGCTGTTTCCCTACCGGGGAATGGAGCCCCCAAAAGTAGGTTTCGCGTTCGACGGCCGTCAAGCCGCGATCGCAACGGCGGAACTGGGCGAAGTGATCGTGCGTTGCTGCGCCGCGGGGCCAGCCGATACCGACGCCCCCTGATTGACGGAACTTGTCAACGTTTCCTATTCGCGACGCGGCCGGCCGACTATACTGTTTCGCAACTATTTTGCGTCACGAGAGGGCGTGCGCGATTCTTTGGCCAGACGATTCTTGGGCTAGACAAGGAGCAAGAAATGGAACGGCGATCCTTCTTGAAAGCGGTTGGCGGTGCGACGGGCGGAATGGCGTTGGGCTTGGAGCGTCTGGACGGTGCGGCGGACAGCGGCGGGGAAGTCGAACGGGTAGCCGGCCTGCCGCGCCGCGTTCTGGGGCGCACGGGGCAGAAGCTGTCCGTCGTGGGCTTTCCCGGCTTGGCGCTGATCCATTACGACCAGGCGCAATGCACGGCTGCGTTGCATTCGGCCTTGGAACGCGGCGTCAACTATTACGACGTGGCGCCGGCGTACGGCAACGGCCAATGCGAGACCAAGATGGGAATCGGTCTGGAGGGACTCGATCGCAGCTCATATTTCCTCGCCTGCAAGACGAAGAAACGCGACAAAGCGGGAGCCCGCGAAGAACTGGAACAGTCGCTCAAGCTGCTCAAGACGGACCACTTCGATCTCTACCAACTGCATCATCTGCGGTGGAAAGACGAGGTGGACCAGGCCCTGGGATCGGACGGAGCGATTCAGACCCTGGTCGAGGCCCAGAAAGAGGGCAAGGTCAAGTATCTCGGGTTTTCGGCCCACACGACCAAAGCCGCGCTGCGCGTGATGCAGGGGTTCCGCTTCGACACCGTCATGTTCCCGATCAACTTCGTCGAGTACTTGCGGTACGGATACGGCAAAGAGGTCATCGAGCTGGCACAGCAGCAGGAGGTGGCCGTGCTGTCGATCAAGGCCATGTCGCGCGGCGGCTGGCCGGCGGGCGTCGAGCGCGATCGCAAATGGTGGTATCGATCCGTCGAAGACGCGGACGAAGTGGATCTGGCGATGCGGTTTGCGCTGTCCGAAGCGGGCGTGGTCTCGGCCATTCCTCCCTCGTTCCTGGATCTGTTGGACAAGGCCATCGAGGCGGGGAAGCGACTGCAGCCGATCACCGGCGCCGAGGTCCAGCGGCTGAACGAGATTGCCCAGGCGTGTCCGTCGATCTTCCAGAAAGACGAGACGCAAGCCCACTGGCATCACGCCCCCCGAGAACCTCGTTTCGCCAGGAGCCCGCACGAGGGTTGCTGCGGACCGTGGACCTGAAGCAGCCGCCCCCCGTCTAGAACCCGTCAGATCCTGCCGCGCCGGATTTCGCGCTGCCCCTGCGCCGCTGGGAAACGGACTGCAAAGGTGCTTTACAGCGGCTCGGATGGCGATATAATACGGCTACCTGTTTGGAAAGTATCGGAGAGGGCGCCGTGAATTCATTTCAATCTCAAGTGGCGAAACTGCGGGCGCAGGGCCATACGAACAAGGCTATTGCCGACACTCTAAATGTCTCGTTCAGCCGGGTGATGGAAACCGTCAGCGAACTGGTCGCGGAGGGCGAGGTCGATTCCCGTTGGCCTCAGACGCGCTGGACGGACAAACGCAGCAAAGACTTCCAGCGGGTCGTCCAGATGCTGCAAGGGGGGTCGAATCTGGCGGAAATCGGCGAGGTCTTTGGCATCAGCCGGGAGCGAGCCCGACAGATTCGAGAGAAGATCCGCAAGCGGTACGGCGACCGCATCGTAGAGGCTCGAAAACAGCCGTATGTCACGTTGCGCGAGGCGGCGCGCGAGTTGGGAACCGAACCGAGTCCGCTGCAGAAACTGCTGCGCGAACAGGGCCTGCTCAAGAAGAACTCCCGCGGCATATGGGTCGTCCTGCGGCGCGACTTGAAGCTCAAGAAAGTCGTCCGGCATCCCCACGTGACGCAGGAACAAGTTTGCAAGTATTGCGGAAAGACGTTTCGCTTGAAACACCGGGCGCAGAAAGTCTGTTCCTCGCAATGCAATGAAGCTCGCCGCCAAGCTTCGCGGCAGCGGTGCTTCGACTCGGAGCCGTCGGCGGAGAACCTGGCCGGCTGGCACAAGGAATTGTGGCTCGAGTTGCAGCGGCATCGCTTGCCCGAGCAGGAGGAATGGCTGACGCTGACGCGGGCTTCGAAGCGTTGCGGTTTGACCCCGATTCAAGTCAACTGGCTGCGGCTGCGCAAGGTACTGCACTGTAAGCCGAGCGAAACTCAATTTTGGCGAGGCCAGCAGGTGCAACTGTATCGGGCCAGCGAAATGGACGTCATTCGGCGGTGTCGAGAAACTCACAGCGAGGACAAACGGCTATTGTGAAAGAACATGATCGCTTCGAAAGCGTCGTCCGCGAGCGGGCTGTCTTGGCTCGCGTAATTACTCCCGAGGGTTCGTTCATCGATGATCCCTTGGACGAGTTGCGAGGCCTGGCGACGACTGCCGGCACGGTGATCGTCGGCGAATTGATGCAGCGCCGTGCTGTCCCCGACTGTACGACGTATCTGGGCCATGGCAAGGTGGCCGAGTTGAAGCAATTGGTGGAGTCCGTCGAAGCGGACGTCGTGATTCTCGACAACGACCTGAACCCCGCTCAGACGCGTAATCTGGAAAAGGAGTTGCAGGTCAAGGTCATCGACCGGACCGAACTGATTCTGGATATTTTCGCCTCCAGCGCCCGCACGCACGAAGCCCGTCTGTCGGTGGAGTTGGCCCAGCTGGAATATTCGCTGCCGCGTTTGAAACGCCTGTGGACGCACTTGTCGCGAATCAAAGCGGGCGTTGGCATGCGTGGCCCGGGCGAAAAGCAATTGGAGGTGGATCGGCGGCTGGTCGAGAAGCGGATCACCGACTTGCGCGGCGAATTGCGGTCGATCGAAGCTCGCCGCGAGCGGCAGGTGGCGGCCCGCAACGATCACATGACGGTCTCGCTGGTCGGCTATACCAACGCCGGCAAGAGTACGCTGATGAACGCCTTGACGCAAGCCGGCGTGCTGGTCGCCGACAAGCTGTTTGCGACACTCGATACGCGGACGCGCCGCTGGCAGCTGCCGAACTGGGGGCCCGTCTTGCTGAGCGACACGGTGGGCTTTATCCGCGACTTGCCGCACCGCTTGATCGCCAGCTTCAAAGCGACCTTGGAGGAAGCGCGCCAAGCGGATCTGCTGCTGCACGTGGCCGACGCCAGCAATCCGGCCGTCTGCGATCAAATCGGCGCCGTCTATAAAGTGCTGCAGGAAATCGGCATTCAGGAAAAGGACACCCTGCTGGTGCTGAACAAGATCGACCAGCTGGCCTCGCCGTCGCACGGCAACGCCGTCCTGAATCGTTATCCCAGCGCGATTCCGATCAGTGCCAAACGCCAGTTGGGATTCGATGCGTTGGCGTACCGAGTCAGCGACGCACTCAGCCGGACCTTTCGAGACATCGACGTGGAAACCGGCATCGATAACGGGCGGCTGATGGCCTACTTGGCGGCCCACGGCGAGGTCATGTCGCAGCGTTTCGGCGAACAGCGGGTGATCATTCACTGTCGCATTCCTCAGAAATACCTGGGCCGGATCGCCGAGCCCGGCACCGTCGTCCGAGCCCGCGACGAAGCCGCCGCCTCGCCGCCTGGAAACGCGGCCGCCAACGTTCCTGCGATGGCGGACGTCGCGATGGAAGACGTCGCCTAGAAGACGTGGAAACAATGAGCAGACGCAAGATTTCCGGACTGCGGACGATTCTCACCGGTGCATCCAGCGGCATCGGCCGCAGCTTGGCGCTGGAATTGGCGCGGCAGGGAGCGCGGCTGGTCTTGACCGCCCGGCGCCGGGAGGCGCTGGAGGATTTACAGGCACAGATTCGCGGTATGGGGCAGCAGGCCCACGTGGTCGTCGGGGACGTCGTCGAAGCGTCCTTGCGCCGACAACTGCTCGAGACCGCAAATTCGCAACTGGGCGGACTCGATCTGCTGATCAACAATGCCGGTGTCGGAGCGATCGGACCATTTGCCGAGGCCTCGGAGGACCGTTTGCGTCGGGTGATGGAAGTCAATTTCTTTGCCCCGGCCGAGTTGATCCGCGGGGCCGTCCCGTTGCTGGAGGCGGGAAACCGGCCCATGATCGTCAACGTCAGCTCGGTTTTGGGACATCGCGCAGTCCCCAAGAAGAGCGAATACTGTGCCAGCAAATTTGCACTGCATGGCTTCAGCGATTCTCTCCGTGCGGAGTTGGCGGTCCGCGGGATCGATGTGCTGTTGCTGAGTCCCAGCACTACGGCGACCGAGTTCTTCGACAATGTGCTGGAAAAGACGGCGGACTTGCCGTGGCTGGCTTTAGGAGCAATGTCGGCCGAGGCGGTGGCCCGCCGGACCGTCAAGGCGATTCGGCGCGGCCGACACGAAATCATCCTGACGCCGGGCGGCAAGCTGCTGGTCTGGTTCGATCGTTTGTGTCCGCCGCTGGTGAATCGTCTGGTGGCCCGCTTCGGTTGAACGGCGGACGAGCCGCCGGGATGTGCCGGGCTGGGTCCGAATCCAGGATGAAGGGGTGACCGTGCTGGGGGGCGAAAAGAATGAACAGCACTCCGGTCTTCACGACCGGCCTTCGGCTCGCATTAATCCTCCTGTTCGCGCTCGCACTGCCCGGCTGCCGCGGCTGCTTTCAGAGCGATCCGGATCCGGACGCCCAAAAGAAAGAGGACGAGGCGAAGCAAAAAGCAAAGCCCAAACCGGACTTTGACGTGGGACGCCTGCAGATCCTGTTGCGGGACGAAGGCAACGCGCGGAATCTGGTCAAGAGCGGCCATTGGATGACGGCCACCCAGCAGATGACGGCCAACAATTTTGACTTCCATGCCGAGCTGCAGTCGGCGGTCACCGATCGCAGCCGAACGCCGGTGCCCGTCCAGAACACGGCGTTTCGCTTGACGTCCGTCCGGCCCGTCGTCTTGCCTAAAGGCCAAAGGCGCGCATTGGAGACGACGTTCTTCATTCCGAACATTCCCCCCGGCGGCGGCATTGCGAGTCCGGCCACGATCTGGCTGCGGAACACGCTCCGGGCACGGCGCGGCGGGCGAGAGGTTCACGCCGCGGACGAGCCGACGACGGCGATGCCGGCCTATCAGTATTTCTTCGTCGTGCTGGCCGACAACCCCGATCACTACGGCTACCTGAAACGCCTGGATTCGATCGTCCCGCCGGTGGTCGGCGAAGGAGACCTGGCCGAATCGACCCTGCACTACCGCGTGATCCTGCCACCGGCGGACCGCCGCATCCCGGTTCCCTCGCAAGGATTGACGTGGACCCCCATCGCATACCTTCTGTGGGACGGCCTACGTCCGGATCGGCTTTCTCCGGATCAGCAGCAAGCCATGCTGGACTGGCTGCACTGGGGCGGACAGATTCTCGTCAGCGGTCCCGGTTCGCTGGATCTGCTGCGCGGCAGTTTCCTAGAGCCGTACTTGCCGGCATTGGCCGCCGAAGCCATTGCACTGCGAAGCGAAGATTTCGACGAACTGAATCGAGGCTGGTCGTTGCCTGGCACGGGCAAGAAGGCCGTCGCGACGCTGACCCTCCCTGCGGACAAAACGCTGGTCGGTGTTCGCTTGCATCCGCATCCGGAAGCGGTTGCCGTGCCGGCGACCAATGGCCTGGTGTGGGAGCGCCCGGTGGGCGCGGGCCGGGTGGTCGTCACCGCGTTTTCCTTGTCCGACCGGCCCGTGTTGAATTGGGGCAGCTTTGACAGCTTCTTCAACGCCTGTCTGCTGCGGCGGCCGGCGCGAGTTTTCCGCGCCACGCCCGAGGGAGAACCGGACGTCCAGTGGCTCGACTGGCCCGGTTTCGCCTTTATGCAAGACGGGCGTTTCGTGACCGGATTGCGGTACTTCAGCCGCGATGCGGTGGCGGGGCCCGGCTCTCTTAATTCCGTTGGAGATCGCACGACGGCCGCCGGCGGGTCGAGACGTAGTCCGGTGGCGGTCTCCAAGGCCCCCGAGCCGTTGCCGAATGCAGCGGCGTCGGGGCAAACGCAAGTCGCCGGCTGGAACGACACCAGCGATGTCTCCGAGGCAGCTCGGCAGACCCTCCGCGAGGCGGCCGGGATCGCGATTCCCGCGGCCGGCTTTGTGTTTCGCGTGCTGGTCGTCTATCTGTTGGTGCTGGTGCCTGTCAATTGGCTCGTGTTCCGCGCCTTCGGCCGTGTGGAGTGGGCCTGGCTCGCCGCGCCGGCAATCGCGATCGCGGGTGCCGTCGTCGTCGTGCGGCTGGCGCAGCTGGATATCGGTTTTGCCCGCAGCCGGACGGAAATCGCGGTGCTCGAAGTTCAAGCCGGCTACTCGTCGGCGCATTTGACCCGCTATACGGCGCTGTACACATCGCTGTCGACCGCCTACGACTTCCGTTTTGAGCACGACGCGGCGGCGGCGATGCCCTTTCCGCAGCGTGTGCCCCACGCGCCGGGGCCGCAGGAGTCGATCGCGGACGTCACGTTGCGGCGCGACCGGCAGCTGACGCTGAGCGGCTTCCAAGTCGCCTCGAACTCCACCGGCCTCGTTCACTCCGAGCAGATGCAGGACCTGGGCGGCGATCTGCAATTGACCGGACCGGACCCAGCAAATTGGACCGTGCAAAACGGCACGCCATTGCTGCTGTACGATACGGGCGTGCTGTACAAGGCCGCCGCCGGCCGGCTGGAACTGGCATGGATCGGAAAGCTCGAAGCCGAGCAAAGCGTGAAGCTGAATTTCCGTCCCGCAAAGTCGGGTGGAGATTACCTGAACGCCGCCGGTGAGGAAGCCCGCCAGACGTTAGGGCGTCTGTTGGAATTGGCCTGCAGCGATGCCCTATTGAGCGACGGCGACGTGCGGTTGGTCGCTTGGACCGATCACGCTTTGCCCGGACTGGAGATTCGCCCGCAAGCTTCGCAAGAGTCATTGCGTACGCTGGTCCTGGTCCACTTGCGCCGCGGCCTCCGGCCGCCGCCGCAACGCGATCGCAATCTGCGACTGGATGTGACGGACGAGTTGGTCCAGCCCGCCGCGGCGACCGAGGCGCTGATTCGCCCCCTCGGCTAATGCATTGTCAATACGCAATCGTGTGGATCGGAGGGCGTGAGACTTCCGTGTTTTCCAAACTCTCGCGAGTTCGGCTACTTTTTCCGAACTCTCACGAGTTTTATCATGGCGCGTGAAAAGCGAAACTGGCGTGAGGCTGCCAAGCGGCGGGCTCGCGAGCGAGAAAAACGGCGAGCGGCGATGCCTGGCTGTTGGACGTCGAAGACCAACACCGTTGGTTCGCGACGGCGAGGAGCAACCGTACCAAATTGATGAAACACCCACGCAATTCGCGATCCAGTGGCAGGCCGAGTTTTCTTGGAATGGCGGCATTTTCGTCGTTCGGGACCGTGCCGGGGCGATTCGTCGCATTGCGGGCTATCCCGCAGCCGAGATCCGGCAGGCATTGCAGTGGGCGATAAAGCAGGCTGGTGGACGCGAAACCGGCGGGTGACGCAGAATACGCCCGGCTCGATGTACGTGGCCGTTACCGGCAGGGTGCTCGGTTTGCCGAGATGTCGCGGTCCGATCAGACCAGCCAGCCGGTCGCCGTGCGCGTGTAACAGACGCTCGGTCACGGCACGAAAGAGGATCACACTAGCCCGACGCGCGAGCGAGGGAGTGGCCCACGCTTTGCGGCAAGCCACTCGCTCGCGCGTCGGGCTAGTGTGAGCAACATCAAAGCCGGGTAATAGCAAACGGCGGCGTCTGCGAGCCACAAATGGACGGTGGCGGCCCTGGGATGTGGACGGCGGGGATTTTTTTGGCTCCCCCTACTTGCGTCCTGAAAACCCTGCCAACAGAATAAGGCATCGACTTACCCTGGGTAGGGCAACCGCCTGTGCCAACATGGAGCGGGCTGCAGGCTTTGTCGGTAAAACGGCGGCGCGGATCGGCCAAGATCTCGTTGGTGAACTGAATTGCCGATTGCACCGTCGTGGGCTGTCGCGTTTGACTTGACATGGAAAGCCTTTCATGAGCAACCCGCAAGACTTCGCAGCCTGGTTCACTGGCTTGACAGGGCATTCGACTTGTTGGCCTTGGCAAAAGGTTTTGGGCAGGGACGGAAAGTGCCGAAGCCGGGTGATTCGCATTTCGACCGGTTTGGGAAAGACCGAAGGCGTGCTGGGTGCGTGGAGCTTTCACTGCGTCGGCCAGGCGAATGGCCGTTGGCCGCGGCGATTGGTCTGGTGCCTGCCGATGCGCGGACTCGTCGAACAAACCGAGCATGTGGCCCGGACGCTGGCCGAAAAGATGCCCGCCGACAATCGCCCCGAGGTGTATTTGGTCATGGGCGGCGAAGATGTCGGCCAATGGTTCCTCTATCCCGAACGGCCCGCGATCATCATCGGCACGCAAGACATGCTCCTCTCGCGTGCCCTCAACCGCGGCTATGCCAGCCCCCGCGCTCGCTGGCCCGTGGAGTTCGGCCTGCTGCATCAAGACGCACTCTGGGTCATGGACGAAGTACAGCTGATGGACGTCGGATTGGCTACGTCGGCCCAGCTTCAAGCGTTCCGGGACGACGACGGCGCGAAGCATCTTCGCCCCTGCTATACGTGGTGGATGAGTGCGACGCTGCAAACCGATTGAGTCGCCAGCTTGGAATCGCACGAGGAATCGCTCAGTCCCGAGAGGCGAGTCCGACTCTATCCTTATGCCCCGGCCCATCTGCTGCTGCGGCGCGAATTCGACGAGCTGTTCGATACCACCCCCGACCTGACCGGAGCGGACTTGGACATCAGCCGCTTCATCCGCTAGGGCGACGAGCGCGATTTGCAGGTGTTCTGGCTCGACTTGGAGAAATCCGAGTTGCCGCCGTCCACGCGTCGTCCGCAGCGGCGGGAACTGTGCGCCGTCCCGTGGCTGAAAGCTCGCGATTGGCTGTGCGGAGAAGAAACCAAGGCCAACCGCAAAGCCAAGCTGCGAAGCAGCATGCGTGCTTGGATCTGGGATTGGCTCGAAGGCCAGTGGACCGAGGCCACCCGCGCGAGTCTGTTGCCCGGCCGGATCGTGTGTGTGGCGGCGGCGTGCGGCGGCTATCGCCCGGAGCGCGGATTCGATCCGGATTCACGGGCCGCGGTCCCGGAAGGGGGACAGGACCCTTTTGTGCAAAGCACCCTCCGGGCCGTTCCGGCAAAAGGATCCTGTCCCCTTTCCACCGCATTGGACGAAGCCGATGATCAACAGGACGGCGAGAATCTGACCATCACGGCCGCGGCCTGCCGATTCGCGGCGTCCGAGAAGGCGACCGCCTGCCGGCCATCGCCCTCGATCCCGCCGCGCCGCCGCTGCCGGAGTTTTCGCTCACCCTGGAACCCGCCGCCCTCGGCCTTTCGCCGCGCACCGGTGCCAGTTGGCGCGAACGCTGCCGCGGTCTGCTCGACCGCTTCGGCCCGGCGGGACTGGCGTATTTGGAATCGCTACTGCGGGCTGCGGATGTTCGGGCCTCGCGATGGGAGACCAACGACCCGACTTTGGCTCAGGAGGTAACGAAGCAGGATGAGCACTACTAAACGCAAACTGGCAAAGCGAGGCAAGTCGGGCGTCCCCGCCGGGTATACCGCGGTTCTGGCGGACGTCAAGCGGTTGATTGCCGAATCTCGCCATCGCGCCCTGGCCACGGTGAACCGGGAACTGGTCGCCCTGTACTGGCAGATCGGGCACATTATCGTGCAGCAGCAGCAAACCGCCAATTGGGGCGATGCCGTGGTGGAGCAACTGTCGCAAGACCTGCGCCTTGCCTTTCCGGATTTCGCAGGTCTCACCAGTGATAACATGTGGCGGATGCGGAAGTTCTACATCTCCTGCCATGACATTGACCGCTGGCTGAGCGGAAATACGATCGCCCCTACAATGCTCGCAGCGCATTCCCCCGCAGGAAAACTTGGCACAGTGTGCCCAGAAAAGCCATCGAGGAAACACGACCATCTGGCCACGTCGACACTCCCACCCCCCGATCGGGAAATTGTGGGCACACTGTCCCCACAAGTTCGGAACGCGGAACTGAAGCGGGTCATCGAGTCTCTTTCCTGGTCCCATCACCGCATGATTCTCGGAGTGTCGGAACGCCCGGACGAACGCTATTTCTACCTGACGATGACCGTCCGCGAACGTTGGTCGGTGCGCGCACTCCGCCGCCAAATCGACTCGGCCCTCTTCCTGCGCTACATGTCCGTCAAACGCGATCCGGAAAAGTGCCTGCCCGACGATGCCGAGTCCGGTGACCTGCTGCCGTTCAAGGACCACTGTGTCCTGGAATGTCGGCGTCTTCCGCAGGTTCGAGATACAGCGCAATCGCCTCGCGAATATTCTCGCGAGTCTCTTGGAGCGTATCCCCCTCGGAGATGCAGCCCGGAAGGGCAGGAACAAAGACGGTGTAGCCACCTTCGTCAGACGGTTCAAAGACGATGCGCAAGTGCATATCAGGTCACTCCGTGCGAGCCCGTCACCGCAGGTTCAAGACTCGAAAGCCAAGGCCAACCAGAGATCGACATCAGGGAGAAAGATCATCTTCGTCCAAGCGTTCCGCCACGCGGTCTGCTGTTAGACGACACTTCCCTGGCCGCTTTGACGGGACGAGCGGCAACAGTACGCGTTTCCTCGGACCACTTGACGATTTCCGCTTCCCCTACTTGTAACACAAAAGCCCTCCCGGCAGAATTAGGTTCCGCCTTACCCTGACGGGGCCAAGGATTTGCACCTAGATGAAGAGGTTGGGAGCAGCGCGATCATGCCGCATGTCGATTTTCCCACGGCGTTCAAGGCGTTAACCGGGTACGACAGCTTTCCCTGGCAGACGGACTTGTTCCAATGAACGTGTTTCACGAGTTTTTCCAACGAGCGATGGGGGGCGAGCAAACCGTTGCGCCGTATCCCTACCAGAGCAAATTCGCGACTCAAGCGACCTTGCCGCACTTGTTGCGCGTTCCCACCAGTGCCGGCAAGACGGCGACGGCAATTCTCGGCTGGTTGTACCGTTGGCAGACGCAGCCCAAAGAAACACCGCGACGGCTGGTGTATTGCCTGCCAATGAGGGTGCTGGTCGAGCAAACGGAGCGGGAAGCACGGCGGTGGATCAATAACCTTGGGCTGGACATCCCGGTCTATGTGCTCATGGGCGGTGTGGAAACCGACGAGTGGTTTTTGCACCCGGAACAACCGGCGGTGCTCATCGGCACACAAGACATGCTGCTCTCGCGGGCACTGAACCGCGGCTACGCCGCCAGCCGCTTTCATTGGCCGATCGACTTCGGCCTGTTGAACAACGACTGCCTGTGGGTTTTCGACGAGCCGCAGTTGATGGCCAGCGGCGTCAGCACGTCGGCGCAGCTCGCCGGGCTGCGCCGGTCGTTGGAGACGTTCGGCAATTGTCCGTCGGTTTGGATGTCCGCCACGCTGGAACCGGGGTGGCTCGACACGATTGACTTTCGCGGCAAGTTCTCCGCGGAGCCACTTGAATTGAGCGATGACGACTACGATCCAAGCCGCCCGCTCTTCCAGCGAATGACGGCGGCGAAGTCGCTCGCCCCGCTGGATGTGACGTCGGCGAAGGATATGAAGGACGTCGCGAAGGCAATTCTCGGCTCCAGCGAACGGACGGGTTTGCACCAGCCGAACACGCAAACGCTGGTCGTCGTGAACACGGTCGAGCGAGCCAAGGCGGTTTACGACGAGTTGCTGAAGCTGCGGAAGAAATCGCTCACGCCGCACCTGCTGCTGGTTCACTCGCGATTTCGTCCGGCCGAGCGGCGGCAGTTGAACGAATGGCTTCAGCAGCCCGGCGGCGACCGGATCCTCGTGGCGACGCAAGTCGTCGAGGCGGGCGTTGACATCTCCGCCCGCACGCTCGTCACGGAACTGGCCCCGTGGTCGAGCCTCGTGCAACGCATGGGCCGCTGTAACCGCACCGGTCACGATGGCCCCGGGCAGGTGTTTTGGATTGATCTCGAGGAAAAGCTGTCGTTGCCGTATTCGCCAGCGGACTTGGCTTTTGTCAGGAACCAACTTGAAAAACTCCACGGCCAAAGCATCTCGCCACGCGATCTCGACCGCTTCAAGACGAGAGAAAACATCACGTTGCCATTCGAGCACCAGCACGTACTTCGTCGCCGCGATCTGCTGGACTTATTCGACACGGCCCCGGACCTGTCGGGAAACGACATCGACATCCAGCGTTTCGTCCGCGGCGACGATCCGGAGATTGACGTCCAAGTCTTCTGGCGTGACGTCGGCGACGGGTCTCCCAGTCGGGACGAGCCCGCACCGCACCGCGACGAGTTGTGCAACGTGCCCGTGGGACAAGCTCGCGATTTCCTCGAATCGCGGGCCGAGAAAAAACGCGCAGTTGGCTACGTCTGGGACCATCTCGATGAGCAATGGATCAAACTCGACCCGAAACAAGTTCGTCCCGGTCTGACGATCCTGTTGCCGTCCGAGATTGGCGGATACGACTGGAACGCGGAGGCGAAATCCGGCAAGGGCTGGGACGCGGGCAGCGAGAAGTCCGTTGCCGTGCCGTCGCACGGCGAGGAGTCGGAAGAAGGTGCTGGCAGCGATCCGAATTCGGCGTTGGCTGGTCCACCGCTCACCATCGCACAGCACACGCCCAACGTGTGCCGGGAACTTGCGGCCCTATTGAAGACGCTCGACCTCGACGACGGCTGGCGGGCGCACTTGACCAAGGCAACGCGATGGCACGATCTCGGCAAAGCCCACTGGGCGTTTCAACAAGGAATGCGGGGTGCCAATCCGTCGCTCGCGGCCGATCAGCTTTGGGCGAAGTCCGGCCTAAAGACCCGGCTCCGGCACGGTCGCAAGCACTTCCGGCACGAGCTGGCTTCCGCATTGGCTGCCCTGCAACAAGACCTGCCGTTCGCGGTGGCCTATCTCATCGCGGGGCATCACGGCCGAGCACGCCTCGCGATCCGAGCCTTGCCGGGCGAGGACGAACCGGCTTCGCCCGACACGCTGTTTGCGCTCGGCATCCACCACGGCGACACACTGCCCGAAGTCGATCTCGACGGCGAAACGTGCCCCGCGCTCGCCCTCGACCTGACGCCGATGCAACTCGGCGGCGAGCAAAGCTGGACGGCAAACGCCTTGCAGTTGCTCGCAGAACTCGGCCCGTTTCGCTTGGCCTATCTCGAATCGCTCCTGAGAGCCGCCGACGTGCGGGCGAGCAAAAAGGAGGCGAACGATGCCTGAATCCCTGCTTTTTGCGAACCTAGGTTGCACCGACACGGTCGTTGTTCACTCGGCGCTTCTGGATCTGTGTGTTGACCGAAGCACTTTCTTAGAAATCCTGCCGTCAATCCATCAAGGAACTGCCGAATGAAAACGCTAGTGCTGTTGGTCGGATCGAACCCCTTGCCCAACTATCTGACCGCCATGGCCTTGAAGCCGGAGTGTGTCGTGCTGGTGTATTCGCAGCAGACCAAAGAGCCGAAGGAGCGGCTGCGAAAGGTGCTTGGAGACAAGGGGTTTTCGAGGATTGAGGAAGAGTGCGTGATCGCGACGGATGCAAAGCACATTCGCGACAAGCTTCAGGCATTGTTCGCGAAGCATCCCGCCGACACGCATCTGAACTACACCGGTGGCACGAAAACGATGGCCGCTCACGCGCGGATGGTGTTCGCCGCTGCCAAGCTGCCGGACGGAAATGCGTCGTATCTTGATGAACGTGACGCAGTGATTCGGTTCGATGATGGGACTGCGCCGATTGAGCTTGCGAATAAATCAGTCGAGCTCGACCTGGAGATAACTCTTGCGCTGCATGGGGCGGTGTCGTCGGTTCAGCCAGAGTTGCCGCGTCTCGCGGATGCGACTGCCATTGCCACCGCCGTGTTCTCGAATCCGCAAAACGAGAGTGACGACACTCGCGGTCCGAAGCTGGCTGGGAAGCTCTATCGACTTCACAGGAAAGAGAACGGCAACCTGCTCTCGCTTAGTGCCGCGAAAATAGATGTTTGTCGAATATCACAATTCGGCCTGTCGCTGTCGATTGATGATTTTCCCGGTGCTGATTGGAACAAGGATGGATTCAAGGATTGGTCGGAGTTCCTAGGCGGACTGTGGTTCGAACAGTGGGTGGCAAGCGTGGTTCGCAACGTGATCGGAATCGACGGCGTTCACTGCAATGTCGAATGCACTCGTTCCAACCGAGAGTTCGAACTCGACGTCGTCATCATCCGAGGCCACCGAGTGCATGTCCTGTCCTGCACAACGGATACAACTTTGAAACTTTGCAAATCGAAGCTGTTTGAGGTTGCGACACGAGCAGCTCAAGTCGGTGGTGAACTCGCGAGGTCGGCAGTTGCTTGTCTTCTGAATGGTCGGAATGACGACGGAGGTTTTGTGGAGCAGCTTCGCGACGACGTCGCCAGCCTGTGGGACTCGCCGAACGGCCCGAAGGTTTTTGGGTACGAAGACGTGAAGCAGTGGCTCGGCCAATCGGAAATCGGAGTTCCGCCGGACACGTCGGAATTGAAGCGATGGCTGGAGTCGTAGACCGAGAACAAGCCTGAAGTACGAAGTTGGGAGACGAGAAATGCCGGTATTGACGGGGTTGGATGTGGTGGGCATTCAGGGATTCGTGTTTGGGTCGAACCGCCTGCGAGATGTGGTCGGCGCGTCGTGGCTTGTGGACTGGGCGACGGCGCGAGCGATCGGTGATGGCGAGTCGGAGGGAGCATTGGCGGCGCTGGCCGACGAGCAGACGCTCCTGGCGGCGGGCGGGAATGCTGTGCTCAAGTTCGAATCTTTGGATCAGGCGAAAAAATACTCGGCTCGATACTCGCGCCGCGTGTTCGATGACGCGCAGGGAGTCGAGGTGGTCATCGCTCATCGCGAATTTAAGCCGGGCGAGTTGGCCAAGGCGTTGCGAGCGCTGCAGGTGGACCTGGCGCGGGCCAAACTGGAACGTAGGCCGAACGTGCCGCTGCTCGGACTGAGCGTCACGGCGAGTTGTGCGAACACCGGACTGCCCGCGATCGACTTCGATCCGAGAAACCGGCTGCGGCCGCTGTCGCGGCAAGCTTTGCAGACCGGAGATCGAAATTTGGCAAAGAGTTCGACGGAGCGATGGCGACGGTTGCTGCCGGTTGGGCGAGCTGACCTCGACCGGTTCGATTTTCCGCTGGAGTTGGATGACCTCGGCAGTTCGCGCGGTGAGCGCAGCCTGCTGGGCGTGGTGCATATCGACGGTAACAGCATTGGGAGCCGCATTCGGAACTGGCTGGACCATCATGTGAAGGAAACGAAGGACGACTGCCTCGTTGAAGTTCAGTACCGTGAGTGGTCAAAAGCGTTGAAAACGCTAGGGGACACGGCACTTCAAGCGGTACTGAACCGCATCTTCAACGCGATCCAGCCGAGAAAATCGACAGACGGCAAACTCTCCCCTTTTTTGACTTGCGGGCGCGAGTACGCAGCCGACGACGGAGCCGAACCGCGCGATCTATCGTTCGAGTTGCGAGCAGTCACCGAGAAAGAACGGAAGCAATACGGTTGGCGGCACGACTGGTGGCTGCCGATTCGGCCGATTCTGCTTGGCGGCGACGACCTGACGTTTCTGTGCGATGGCCGCATCGCGCTCGATCTGGCGGCGACGGCGTTGCACAAGATGGAAGAACTCGCGAAGTCGGTGCCGCACCTTGATGCCGACAAGAAGCCAATCACGGCCTGCGCGGGAGTTGCCATCGTCCCGCACCACGCGCCATTCGTACGGAGCTACGAACTCGCCGAGGCGCTCTGTCAGTCGGCCAAACGCAAGTCGCGTGCGATGGAGCAGAATGGGCAACACGCGTCGTGCATCGATTGGCACGTCGGTTTGCCAAAGCCGGGATTGAGTGTCCGCGATGTGCGCGAACGCGAGTACGCGATCGTCGGCGATAACGGCCACACGCAGTCGCTCACCTGTCGGCCGTACGCGATTGTTCCTCTCGATCCGGAGAATTGCGAGCTGTCGTGGCACTGGCTCGATGAAACATTGCTTGATGATGCAAAAGCCGGGCTGCGAGCATCGAAGGTTTGGAACGGTCGGCGCAACAAAGTGAAAGAACTCCGCGAGGTGCTGCGGAGCGGGCCGAAGGCTGACGAAGCAGTCACGGCGGCCATCCAGCGTTGGCAGGTCGTCACTCCCGGCCTCGGTCTCCCGTCTCCGATCAACAAGGACGGCGGATTCCTTGATCGCAACCGCACGCCACTGCTCGACGCGCTCGAACTGCTCGACCTGCACCTGCCACTTGGTCCGATCGCCGCCGCACCGACACAGGAGACGACGCCATGAGTCACAAGATTCCGCAAGAACTGCAAACGATCCGCATGGAACTGCTGTCCGACACGACATTCGGACGCGGCGAAGGGACGGCCGGGCAAGTGGACGTCGAAGTCGATCACGACGAACTGGGCATCCCATTCGTCAATGGCAAGACGATCCGCAGCTTGCTGCGCGACACATGGCTGACGATGCAGCCGCAGTTTCCAGATCTGCAATCGGCGGCGAGGCGAGTCTTCGGGCCGCATGCGGAGCTCGATGAAACCGGCATCCTCCGCATCGGCCGAGCGAGCATCGGGGCGGAGGACCGGGAGTGGATCAAGGCCGCCGTGGAACGTAAAACTCAGCCGGTCCCGGCCGATGCCATTCTCTCCGGCTTCACGGACATCCGGTCGCAGACCTCCGAGGACCGAGAGACCGGCGCGCCGCAGCGAGCGACGTTGCGGTCGATGCGAGTGGTGATTCGCGGGCTGGACTTGTCCGCCGAACTTCGCTGGCTGGATACGCCCACGGCCGACGACGTTCGCTGCCTGGCTCTGGCTTTGCTGGGAACGCGACACGCAGGGTTGTCGCGAAATCGCGGTCGCGGGCATGTGCGATTCGGATTTGGCGGAAGCGACACGGCAAGGCTGACGGCTGAGTACGCCCTGGGAGAAAGCTCGTTCTCGGCGTTCAAGAGCGCGGCGTCCGAAATCCACCACGCCGTCCCTGAAGTACCAAAGCCCGAAGCGAATCCGTCGAAATTGCAAGTCTGGTACGTACCGTACCGCCTCGCCCTGAATTCACCGGCGGTCGTTACCGGTCTGACTCACGACCCCAACACCGTCGCCACGCTCTGCTACATCCCCGGCTCGATGCTACGCGGCGCGCTGGCACGAGCGATTGGTAATCCCGACCGGGACGAGGCGGCACGAGCGGAGTTCCAGTCGCTGGTGCTGGGCGGTAACGTCGCCTGGCTGAACGCTTACCCCAACCACGACAACAGCCGCACGTTGCCTGCTCCGCCGGGCTTGCGCCGAGACAAGCAACAACCCGGCGCAGCAAACGACCCGTGGGACGTGTTCGACCTCGCGGTCTACGACGGGCGACCGGGGCCGACTCACGAACTTGAAACGGACGATGGTGAATTACACTGGCCTGAAGAGTCGCTCGCTGGATTGGGCGAGTCGTTTGTGACGCTCGGAAGCTCCGGCTATCGACTGTCGCCAGACGTCAGCGGTCGTGTTCACCAACAGCGAGATCGGGAAAGGGGCTGCTCGTGGACCGACACGTCGCAACGGGACGAGAAGCCGCGCGGGACGTTGTTTGCGGTCGAGTCGCTCGACGCCGGTCAGACGTTCCAAGGCGCGATCCAAATTCGGGCGGGCAGTGACTCGGAACGCGATGCCATCCTCAAGCGAATCGAATCGCTGCTGGGCGGCAACGTGCTGCTTGGCCGTTCGCGTCGAGCCGAATACGGCGGCGATGCCCGCATCACGTTTTGTTTCGATCCGAATCGCCGCCGCGAGTGGCCAAGGATTTGCTGGAGAGGTGTCATCAACGCGGGACAGTTGTTTCGCGTTCAGCTCGTCTCGCCGTGTCTGATTCGCAACCAGGACACAGGCCAGTTCGATCCGGCGGCGCTGGCCGATGTGATTGTGGAAAAGCTCAAGGGTCGCGCCGCAGTGAAGTGCGTGCGAGCCGGCTTCGAGACGGTCGGCGGCTTCAACCGCAAGTGGCGGCTGGAACTTCCTCAGGTGCTCGCTGTGGCGACTGGATCGACCGTCGTGCTACAGGCGACGGACACCATTTCGTTGTCGGAGATCGAGTCGCTGGAAAACGCCGGACTCGGTGAACGCCGCACCGAAGGCTTCGGTCGCATCGTGTTCCTGGAACACAGCGAACACGGCCAGAGCAAGCTGAGAAAGCCCGATCCCGACCGAACGACGCCGGTACTGTCCTCCGCGCCGCCAAAGTTGATTCAGCAGCTTCAGCAACGACTGGCGCTGGCCGCGCTGGAGCGAGCGGTTCAGGATGTCGCGAGTGACATCGCGAATCCGGCGATTCGACCGCCGAGCAACAGCCTCATCGGCCGGCTGCGCGAACTGCTGCGAGATCAATCCGATGCCGGCTGCGAACAAGCAGTCGCGAACCTTCGGGTCTGGCTCAAAGACTCCGACGAGAAAAAACGCTTGAAGAAACCGGCGATGGACAAACTCGACCGTTGCCGCGTCGGCAGCACGTCGCAGGCGAATCGCGACCGAAACCCATCGCTCACTCGCTGGCTCGGGGAAGTCATCGAATCCGACCCGGTGCCGCGTGACTTGAATCTCGCAGCCGTCGCCGATCACTGCCGGCTCGTTGTAAACAACGAATCAAACGACGCGGCGGACTTGGTGGCGGGCCTGCTGCATGAGCGGCCGAACTGGCTCAAGGTCCGGCTGATCGATGCGGTGCTGGATTTGTTGGCTTTACGCAATCGCCAACGGAAAGGAGAAGAGTGATGACAACGAATGCAAACGTTTCTGATCTCCGTGATCTCGGCGGAGTGCGCGGCATTCAGGCTCGCTGGATCATCGAATGTCAATTGAAACTGGAGTCCGCGACGCGGCTGGGCGGTCGAACGGGCGGGCCGGTCGACATGCCAGTCCTGCGCGACTCGCTGAAGGGATGCCCGCTGCTGACCGGCTCGACGCTCGCGGGATCGCTGCGAAGCTGTCTGGCCGATCGACTGGCCGGATATGGAACGCAGGAAGTCGCCGAGGTCGCGGCGCTCTTCGGTAGCAGCCGCGGTGACGATAACGGCTCCCAAAGTCCGCTCATCGTCTTCGACAGCTACGGCAAATTGCCCGATAAGCAGCACGTCGAAATCCGCGACAACGTGAAAATTGACGGGCCGCACGGGACGGCCGAATCGCGCAAGAAGTTCGATGGCGAAGTGCTTCCCGCCGGGACATCGTTTCCCATCCGGCTGGAATTGGTCGTGCCCCAACCGATTGACGACGGCAAGACACCGTCGGAAGAGCAGTTGTTGTCGCTGATGTTGGCCGCGCTGGACGGCCTTGCGTCGGGCGACATTTCCCTGGGAGCACGCCGTTCGCGCGGCATGGGGCGCCTTGCGACGGGCCAGTGGAAAGCAAGGCGTTTCGATTTCAGCACGGCGGACGGTTGGCTGAAGTGGCTGAAGTCGGATGCGGAACTCCCGCTGGAGAATATGAAGGCGCACGACTCGGCCCAAGCCGCCTGCGGAATCCAGTCGGCTATCGCTCGCAAGCTGACTTTGTCCGTCGACCAGCGCGAGCGAGTGCGGATCACAGCCAAGCTCACCTTCTCCGGCGGCCTACTGGTCCGCAGCCCCGCGCGTCAGGCCGACGCTCCCGATGTCGTCCACGTCAAGTCCGGCGGCCAGTCCGTGCTGCCGGGAACGAGTCTGGCCGGTGTTCTTCGCAATCGGGCAATACGGATTGCGAGGCTCGTCGGTGGTTCGGCATCCACAACCGATAAGGCCGACAAGTTCGTCGACGAACTCTTCGGGCCCCAGTTGTACGGCACCAGCGATCGAAACTTCAATCCGCAGGCGTCGAAGCTCCGCGTCTCCGAGAGTGCGGTCCACGGCGGCAAGCGTCTGCGTCCCACTCGTATCCGTATCGACCGCTTCACGCAAGGCGTTTTCGAGAGCGCCTTGTTCGACGAAGAGCCGGACTTCGGCGGACGGGTCACGGTGACGTTGGAACTGCGAAACCCGGCCGAAGGGCAACTCGGGCTGCTGCTCCTGCTGGTCAAGGACCTGCTGAGCGGCGACATCGCGGTCGGCGGAACGGCGTCCGTCGGCCGCGGCGTCGCGTCGGGAACCGCGAACTTGGAATTCCGCGGCGGGACGCAAGGCGGCAAACGCATCGCACTCGATCCCGCGACACCGCTAAAGGAAGCCGACCTCGAAATTGTCGACGCCGAAATTCGGGCGCTCCACCAAAAACTGACAACTGACAACAGGAACTCCCCATGACCGCCTGCCACTTGGAACCTCACGCGACGATCACTCGCGTCGAACCGGCCGCCGCGCTCCGCTGGATCGCCTGGGCGCGGCGCACAGCGCCGATGCCTGCCTGCGACCATTCGGCTGCCGAACTTCGCTGGCTCCTGGCCCATTGCACCGACGGCGTGACGTGGGGCCGGCGCGACGGCGACGACGGCCAGTGGCAACTCGGCTCGTCCGTGTTCGGCGAACTTTGTCCGCCGATTTCTCTCGAAAATCTGCTGGAACTGCGGTTGTTCGGTGGTCGCGGCGAACTGCTGCTGTGGCGCGACGAAGGCGAGGACCAGCCGGCCTTTCGCGGCCGGTGGCTGGTCGATGTTCCGAGCGAAGGCCGCGCACGCGACGACGATCCGTGTCGACCTGCCTGTGAGGAACGAATCCTGCTCGGCAACCAGCAACTCGGCTCCAGCGGCGGTTTCACTCGTGTCGGCGACGGGACGGGCCGCGAGCAAGCCGTGCCGCTCGACGGCCCGGCCGGGGACTTCGGCACGCGGGAGCAACCGAAAATGCCGCTGCGATTCGCGGTCCGCCATTACTTCGAGACTGACGAGGAAACCGGCGCGGTTCGAGTCGCCGCGTCCCGCCTGGTCGACGTTTTCAACGCCGCATCGAAAGGAACAAGTTGATGGCCACTCGCCAAGAAATTCCGCACCACGTCAATCCGCCCAACGATCCGCCGGGAAAGCCCGTCGCCCGCGCCCCGTACAACTTCGTGCCGCTGCCGCAAGCGATCTACACCGTGGACGACGGCATCGAGATTGAGCGGCAACGCGACGGCCAGACGGTCATGGAGCGAGTAAAGCCGTGGGATCGCCACGACGAGTTCATCCCCGGCACGCACAGCGGCTGGCTTGACCTGAGGATCGAAACCCTCACGCCGATCTTCATTCGCGGCGCCGTCCGTCAGGAAAACGGCGAGTGGAATCTCCGTGAATCCCGCCTGCGTCCCAAACCGTACCTCGATCACCAGGATCGCCCGACCATCCCCGGCTCCACTCTACGCGGCATGATTCGCAACCTGGTTGAAATCCTCAGCTACTCGAAAATCCAACCGGTCAGTAACAAGCGGCCGTTCTTCCGAACCGTCTCACCGGGTAGAGTCGGCGAGGAGTACCGTCGCCTCATGGTCCGAAACGATCGTAAGCCACAAGGCGGCTTCGCTGAACGTCGTGGCGATGATTGGATCATCGTTCCGGCGGTGGAAGTGTTGCGGGTTCCGCACACGATCTTTCCGCAGCAATTCGACTATCGGCAACACCCGACGTATCGTCCCGATTGGCGTTGGCAGCAGACCGAGTGCTGGTTTCAGAGAGGCCACGGCATACACGCGACGGCCATCGAGTTCGCCAACCCAAAAAGTGACGCATGGGAGTCCGGCATGGCAGTTCTCACCGGAAGTGCGCCGAACAAGAAGGCAGAGTTCGTATTCGTTGGCCGGGACGAGTCTCGGCTCATCGATGTCCCGGCCGATCTTGTGGAACGTTTTCACGACGACGACCAAATCACCGGCTGGCAGCAGGATGCGTTTCCCGTCGATCGCCCGGAACGCCATTCCAGGCGCCGGGCAGGTCAGATTCGCGACGGCGAACCGGTTTTCTACGTGTGCGATGACAACGGCCGGCTGCTCTTCTTCGGCCGCGCCCAGATGTTTCGCTTTCCCTACGACCGGACTCCGGCGGAACTTGTGCCGGCTCACATGCGCTCGGTCGGGAAACTTGGCGAGTCAGAAGCCGAACCGGGGACTGCCGGACTCGACGTTGCCGAAGTGATGTTCGGCCGCGTGGCACGCGCCTCGATCAAAGGCCGAGTTTTCTGCGAAGACTGCACCGTGACGGAAGACGGAGAATGGCTCGCGCCGGAGATCGTCCCACAAATCCTCGCCTCGCCCAAAGTCACCGCGTACCAGCAATACCTGACTCAAGACGGCGGCAAAGCATCCAGCGAACGCACGACGTACATCGCTAACGACAAAACCGCGATTCGCGGCCACAAACTCTACTGGCACCGCTGGGAGAACGGTCGCGGAATGGAGCAGGTTGAGAACACGAACGCCAACGTTTCTGAATCGCAACAGACTCGTATTCAAGCCGTCGCTACGAGCAGTTCTAATGGCACGCCAACCACGTTCACCGGCCGCGTCCGCTTCGAGAATCTGACCGAGATCGAGCTAGGCGCTCTGCTCGCCGCGCTGAACCTGCCGGACGGTTGCGCTCACAAGATCGGCATGGGCAAGCCGCTTGGCCTTGGCAGCATTCGCATTCACACCCGGCTCAACCTGATCGACCGCGCGGCCCGCTATGACCATTGGAACAACAACGCGGCCACCGCCGCAGCCGATCCGACCCGATTCACCGCCGCCTTCACCGCCGCAATGATTCAGCACGGCCAAGCCACTGGCGAAGCCACGCTTTCCACCAACGCCACTTCCGCGCTTTGCCACCTCGCCCGGCTCGATGCGCTCTTCACCATTCTCCGTTGGGAAGGCAAACCTTCTCGAATCGAAACGGAATACCTATCGCTCGACGACTTTCGCGCTCGTCCGGTGTTGCCCTCCCCTCACCGCATTTCGAAGCTGCCCGAACCAGACTGGCCAGGCCCCACGCCCACTTCCGCGCCAAATGCGCCGCCGCCAGCCTCTGACACCACGCAATCCAAGCCAACGAAGCTGGAAAAAGGTCCTCGATATCAGGCAACTGTGGACAGACTGAAGAAGCGAAAAATCGAAGTTCACGTCGAATTGGCGGATGGCAATTGGAAGAGTGGATGGATCGAAAACGCAGATGACGTCCCGGAATCCATGCGGTGTCAAGGAATGAACCTCCCTGTTTTATTCACACAATCAACTTCGATGGGCCAAGTGTTTAAATTCATCAAGAGCGAGTAACACAAAGCCCCAAGGCTCGATAAGCTAATTCCCGACGCGCGGATCTACCATGCCTGAAATCATCTGCTATTCCATCGGCGTCGACCAGCCGATTCGCCCCGAGGAGCCGTTGCCGGCGTTGCCGGAGATTCCGCGCGGGGCGTTGGTGGTGATCGAGGGGCGGGCGCCGATTTGGAGATACGGCATGGCGTTTCACAAGTTGCACGGATCGGCGGCGGGCGCGATTGCGGTGTTCGATCCACGGTTGGGAGCCGTTGTTGTGGCGTCGCATCGACCGGAGTTTCGCGAGGGACAGGTGCTTGATATGACTCCGCTTGGCAGGGAGTCCGCAGAGCATCAAACAGATCGAAGCTGAATTGGAGATGCGAAGCGTTTCTGTTTTCAGTCAGGAGCTAACCAAATGACGACGCACGCAGTAAAGCTGTCCGGCTGTACGCCGGAACCGCTGATGAGCTATCTGAAAGCCTTGGGCGTGTTTCGCCTTGTCGCGGAACAGGCGGACCCGGCGGCGGTGTTGTCCTGGCGCGGCGGTGTTGCACAGTTGCAGAGCAAGTTGGATCGCGACGAGCTAATCGAGTTTTTTGTCGCACGGTACAGGCCAACGCCGATCGTCGCGCCGTGGAACGGCGGGAGCGGGTTCTACGGCGGCGGCAGCGAGCCGTTGGAAGCCATCGCCGGTTCCGATGTAGAACGCCTTCAACTTTACCGCGACACGATCGGTCGCATTCGCCAATTCGTTCCCGCAAGCAAACCCAAGGACGACGACAAGGAAGCGTTGCTGGTCCGCTGCCGGTCCGAACTGGCGGACGAAGTTGTGCCGTGGCTCGACGTCTGTTTCGTGCTCGGCGAGGCTCGCGTCACCTTCTTCCCGCTGCTCGGGACCGGCGGCAATGATGGACGGCTCGATTTCACGAACAACTTCATGCAGCGACTGGCTGAGGTCGCGCCGCTCCGTGCGGATGCGGAATCGACGTCGCAATCTCGCTCGTTACTCAGTGCCGCTCTCTTCGCCGACACCCTGGTCAACCTCGGCCGAACCGCCATCGGGCAGTTTAATCCGGGCGGCATCGGGGGCGCGAACGGCACCCAGGGAGGCTTCGAGGCGAACTCGCGAGTGAACGCCTGGGATTTCATGCTGATGATCGAGGGCGCGTTGCTGTTCGCCGGTTCGGCGGCCCGGCGCTTGGGAGTAGCCTCCAGCCTGCGGGCCGTGTTCCCGTTCAGCGTCGAGTCGGTCGCGGTCGGTTACGGCTCGGCGACCGCCAGCGAAGAGACGACCGATGGGTCGCGTGCCGAGCTGTGGCTGCCGCTGTGGGACGAGTTTTGCACTTTGGCGGAAGTCCGGCACTTGTTTGCCGAAGGGCGTGCTCAGATCGACCGGCGGCAGGCCCGGAATTCCGTCGAGTTCGCCCTGGCCGTGAATCTGCTTGGCGTGAACCGCGGCGTGAAATCGTTCGCACGCTACGGATTTTTGAAGCGAAACGGCTTGGCCTTTCTCGCCACTCCGTTGGGACGGCTGACGGTCGAGTTGCGACCCAAGGCTCGGCTGCTCAACGACCCGCCCATCACGGAATGGCTGGAACGCTGGCGTCGCGCCTGCTCTGACAAGGACAAGACGCCCGCCCGCTACCAATCCGCGCTGCGGCAGATCGATCGATCGATGTTCGCCTTGGCCAATCGCAGCGAACACGGCAACGACGATAGTTACTTACAAAACGTTCTGATCGCACTTGGGAACGCCGAGCGGACGTTGTCGCGCGGCTTGCGGTTCGCGGCCGATAAGTACCTGCGACCGTTGCAAGGGCTTTCTTCGCAGTGGCTGGAGCAGGCCGACGACGGCAGCCCCGAGTTCCGCTTGGCCGCTGCCGTCGCTGGGATTCGCGGGCAGCGCGACGGGATCGGGCCGTTCCGTACGTTCCTGGAGGAAGTCGAAGTCACCAACTTCGTCACTTGGTCGCCGGGCAGCACGTCGGCCGTTTGGTCGAATCGCTCGCTGGAGAGCAATCTCGCGGCCGTGTTTCGTCGCCGACAAATGGAAGCGTTTCGAGCGGGACAGAATCGCGTTCCGTTGGCGTCCCCGCGCCCGGCTCGGCTGGCCGATGTCGTCGCGTTTCTACGTTCGGAAACGAACGACGAAAAGCTGGCCTCGCTGCTTTGGGCCTTGCCGGCGCTGAATTGGTCCGAGGTCGAGTTCAAGCTGCCGCAGACGACGTGGTCCGGCGATGTCGCGGTCCCCTTCGAGTTCGGCGTCATGCGGCTGCTGGTTGAACCGCTGCCTGTGGTCGCCAGCGGTATGCAATGGACCGTCGGCGAAACCGGCGACTCGACGCAGCCCGACCCGGACGTATTCGCCTTGTTGACGAGCGGGCGCCCGAACCCAGTCCAAGCGGGGTTAGACCGGGCGGCCTCCCGGCTCAAATCGGGCGGCTGGCCGATCATCGGCCACCGCAACCGGCAACAAGCGGGCAAGCCTGTCAACGGCTTCGTGCCGTCCATCGCTCCTGAACGTCTGCTGGCCGCGATGCTGTTTCCGTTGGCGAATCGCGATCTCGAACGGATCGCCAACCTTGTTCTTTATCCACCAGAAAATGAGGAGTGATTCATGCCCATCGACTTCGCGAAACTGAACTCGTCGCCCCGCGTGCTGATCGAAGCCCATCTGAAACCCGTGGCCGGCACGCGCATTCAGCCCACAGGTTTTCCCGACCTTGGCCCGGCAGTCTACGACGCGGCTGACGGCACGCCGACTCTGCTCGTGGAATCCGCCCAGTCGATGGCGAACCGGCTCGAAGCGGTTTGCTGGGACGACGCGGCTGACGATCTTGCGGCCGATCTGCAGGGCTTGCCATTCGTGAAAGTGAAGCTCGCCGGACTCGGCAACGGCACCGACACGACCTGCAGTCTGCTGGAATTCCACCGGCTGAACTCGCCGTACATCATGAGCGGCCTGACGACAAACGAGCGGCCGTTTGCGGAAACGCTGAGGCCGGAACTTGGCATGGTGCCCGTTGCCGCCGCAGGCAAGAAAGGCAAAAAGAAGGAGGCCGAAGGGGACACAGGCGATACGGGCAATGAGAAGGAACCCGACGAGGTCGCGGGCGTCGTCAATCTACGCAAGCTCGCGGCCGTGTGTTTCAAGTACGACCCGAACTCGCTGGTTCACGGTGTGTTTCTCGAGAAAATCGCCGGGCGATTGCGTCATCCGCGAGCGTTATCGGCGTTCATTGAGGGCAGTGGGGTTGGGCGAGCCGATAGCGGGGGCGTCAAGTTCGACCGCGTCCTTCCCAAGCCGAAAGTCGCTGGTGTCGATGCGAAGGGTGGCTACGGCAATGTGCCCTTCCACCGCACCGAGTTCACCGCCAAGACCATCACAGCGTACTTCTCGCTTGACTTGGCTCAAATCCGTGGCTACGGACTGGGCGACAACGCGACGCAACTGCTCGTGGCGTTGTCGTTGTGGAAAGTCCGTGCGTTCCTCGATTCGACGATGCGGCTCCGCTCGGCGTGCGAACTCGAACTTCTCGACGGCGAAACATCGATCGTCGTGAAGCGGCCGGACTCGTTCGCGTTGCCAATGGCCACCGAGTTGTCGGCGACGGTTCGCGACCTTGTCGGCAAATGCACGTCGCAGTTCGCCAGTCCAGCGGTCACGGAACTGACGTGGAACAATCCGAAGGGGAAGGAGTGATCCATGTCCATCACGCTCCGTTTGACCTTCCCCGGCGGGCGCTACCATGCGACGCCCTGGGGCCGGCATGTCAATGAAGGCGTGCCCGAATGGCCGCCTTCGCCGTGGCGGCTGCTGCGGGCGCTGATCGCCGTCTGGAAACGAACGTGCCCCGATTTGCCTGACAACGATGTGCAGCGACTGCTGACACCGCTGGTCGAGCCGCCGTTGTTCAGGCTGCCGGCACACCGCGTCGCGCACACGCGCCACTACATGCCGTGGGAGAAAAAGGGACCGCAAGACCGCACGCTGGTCTTCGACACGTTCGTAAGCGTCGGGCGCGACGATCCGGTGTTCGTTGGCTGGCCCGATGCGAATTTGGACGCGGACGGCGAACGAGTTCTGTGCCGGCTGTTGTCAAACATCAGCGTGCTCGGCCGTGCCGAAGCGTGGGTGGCGGCAAGTGTCATTCCGGCCGGCGGAATGTCTTCCGTCACCTGGAACTGTGGCCCGACTGATGAAGCTCATCCCAATCCGCTGCCGGTCTTCTGTCCCGACCCGGCGACCTGCTTCGATAGCGATCACTATCCCACGATCGATCCGGCGAAGCTCGCCAAGGGCAAGGTCAAACCTGCCCAGTACCTGTTCGATTGCCCGCGCTGGCACTTGTGTCTCGACACCGAGACGATTCACGCGGAGCGATGGCCAACCGTGCCGGGGGCGCGGTGGGTCAACTATAGCCGTCCCGAAGAGAACATAATTGTGGCTTTCCAACGTCGCCCGCTTGCCCGCTCCCAACCAACCATCGCCCGCTTCGTGCTGGATGGCCCCGTGCTGCCGCGGGTGACGGACACCTTGCCCCTGGCGGAAGCGGTTCGCCGAGTGGCGATGGGGTGTTTCCGCCGCTGGTGCGAACGGCATCCCGACGAAGCCGAAGCATTTCGCCGCGAGGATGTGCCCGATCGTTTCGCATCGGTCGTCTTGTCCGGGAAGGACGCGGGCGGTAACCGCTTGGCTGGACCGGGACATACGCATTACTGGCCGACGGCGGCGGAATCCGATCCGAGGCGGATCGGTGGCGTGACGCTCTTCGCTCGCGACGGCTTCGGTCTGGGAGAAGTCGCGGCCTTAGCGGCGATGAGAAAGCTGAAGGTCGGCGAACTCGACGAGCTACGAATTCAATTGACCGGCCTCCGGCGCACAGCGGACTTGGAGCAGACATTGGTGGGGCCGTCGACGGTCTGGCAGTCGCTGACGCCATTCCTCGGTCACGGGGAAATCGGCATCCGCGGCCGAAGCCGGTACTTGCGAAAGGGCCTGCGGCGCGAGTGGCGGCGATTGGCCGAGCAAGTCCCCGACCTGCGCGGCGTCGAATTGCGCGACATCGAAGAACTCTCCGCCGCCGACGTCATTCGGGCCGGCCAGCCTCAGCCGTGCGAGTTCCGCCGCTGCCGTTCGAAGGACGGGGGCCGAGAAGCGAATCGCGCGGGGGGCATGTTTCGGCTAACCTTCTCGCACCCGATTTCGGGTCCGCTCAGTCTCGGCTACGCAAATCACTTCGGAATGGGACGATTCGTGCCAGCCGCTGGCTTGGAGCATGAGTAGCATGATCACGTCATCCGGGAGTATCGCGGTCCGCTACTCCAGCTCTGCCATCGTTCTCGCGTGCAGCGGGTGGAGGTGCTGTCTGCGCCGCAATCGGACCACGACCAGCAATCGCTCAAAGATCCCGATGTCTTCGAAGGAAGTACAGGCCGTATGAAACCGCTTTGGCCAGTCCTGATGTCTCGTCCCCAGGCTCCGCCTGGGAACGCACTGCACAGGCGGCTCCGCCGCGATCCGCATACAGTCGCGGGGGACGCGACTGGACGACCAGGCGGTGGATGACGAACGATTCGACGAACGATGGACACAACAAACAGGAGAACCGGCGGAGCCGGACAGACGGTGGGTTCCCAGACAGAGCCTCGGAACATGGAAAACGAGGAAACGAAAAAAGGCGGAGTCTGGCAACGCGATCCTGTGGAAGGGTCTTTTAATCATGGCGCGTGATAAGCGAAACTGGCGTGAGGCTACCCAGGAGCGGGGTCGCGAGCGAGGAAAAGGGCGGGCGCAGCTTGCGTCCGCCAAAGTGGAACAGCATCGGCATCTGGTGCGGCGGGAGGAATTCTCCGTCCAGAAGGAAGTACAATACATCATTGCCCGTGCCCGCGAGGGGGACAGCCGGGTCGTCAGCTTGAGGAGCCTCGTTTTCTTCTCCACGGCGAGCGGCGATGCCTGGCTCTTGGACGCCGAAGACCAATTGGCCTTGCCGTTGGTTCGCGACGGCGAGGAGCAACCGTACCAGATTGCCGAAACATCCACGCAATTCGCGATCGAATGGCAGGCCGATTTCTCCTGGGATGGCGATATTTTCGTCGTCCGCGACCGTGCCGGGGCGATTCGTCGCATTGCGGGCTATCCCGCAGCCGAGATCCGGCAGGCACTGCAGAGTGCGATGTAGCAGGCTGGTGGACGCGACTCGGCGGGTGATGCAGAATACGGCGTGCTGACGGGAACGGACCTGCGGGCCCAGTAGATTGCCTTCCGGCGAGACTCGCCGCCCCAGATCTTTGAAAATTTGGTTCTCGAGCTTTCCTCCAGCGGTCGACGAACCGACCTGGTTGCAGCTTGTCGTGTTTGCAGCTTGGCGTCTTGCAGGACCGCACGTGTTGGGATACGCTACCGACTGTGCAGCGTGATTGCTTCCACGCTGTCCCATTTTTTTCGTCAACGGTTCCCGCGAGCGGTCATGTGACAGCAAAATCCCGGGCGCCGCTCGCAAGAGGTTAAGTCCATGGCGCACGGCATGTTTGGACACGAGCCCTCGCCTCCCAGCGGTTTTTTCATGCCGTTGCGGAGGACCGCTCGCAAACAGCTCCCGGAGCCCTTGGTGCGTAGAGACTTACGAGGATGGTCTTTCCGCGGCCGAATGGTCGCGGCCCCATTGAAGCTTCTCTGCTTCCTTACTTAGCGTTTTCATCTCTACCTTTCCGCGGCCGAATGGTCGCGGCCCCATTGAAGCCGAATAACGGAAGGTACGGCTGCGCGGTTTCTGGGCTTTCCGCGGCCGAATGGTCGCGGCCCCATTGAAGCCATTCCGACTGGGAGCAGCATGACCCAGATACCACTCTTTCCGCGGCCGAATGGTCGCGGCCCCATTGAAGCCTGGTAGTGCTTGTTGCCTTGGTTCGCGTACCGCTGCCTTTCCGCGGCCGAATGGTCGCGGCCCCATTGAAGCCAAGATTTCGGGCTTGAACGCGGCCTCCAGGTTCTGCTTTCCGCGGCCGAATGGTCGCGGCCCCATTGAAGCGGCCAATGCCTGCGCAAGTTCGGCCTCGCGTTTCGTCGCCTTTCCGCGGCCGAATGGTCGCGGCCCCATTGAAGCACGTCCGGCCGGATTTCTCCCGCTGCAATCTCCACCTTTCCGCGGCCGAATGGTCGCGGCCCCATTGAAGCGATCGGTTCATCGGTCAAGGCGGCGATTTTGGCCCGCTTTCCGCGGCCGAATGGTCGCGGCCCCATTGAAGCTCGGGCGGCGCAGGTGGAGAACAGTCCGAACCGAACTTTCCGCGGCCGAATGGTCGCGGCCCCATTGAAGCTTCCCTGCGGTAAGCATGTTTTCAACGTCTAGTGTACTTTCCGCGGCCGAATGGTCGCGGCCCCATTGAAGCGGTGCGGAGTGCTAGTCGAGCTTCCCACTCAAATGCTTCTTTCCGCGGCCGAATGGTCGCGGCCCCATTGAAGCTTTACCATTCTGTGCGTACCATTCACGCAGTTAACTCTTTCCTCGGCCGAATGGTCGAGGCCCCATTGAAGCCAGTTCCAGAAGTATTTCAAAGCGCCGCGCGGGAATCTTTCCGCGGCCGAATGGTCGCGGCCCCATTGAAGCATTCAACGACGATCAACAACCCAGCAACGGCCGGCGCTTTCCGCGGCCGAATGGTCGCGGCCCCATTGAAGCGATCGCGGCCAAAAGAAGACCGTGGAAGTGAACGGAAACTTTCCGCGGCCGAATGGTCGCGGCCCCATTGAAGCAACCACGGATCGTAGGGATCGGCGGCCGCGGATCCGCCTTTCCGCGGCCGAATGGTCGCGGCCCCATTGAAGCGGGCGGCCGGAAGATTTACCTGTCGTTGCGGACGCGCTTTCCGCGGCCGAATGGTCGCGGCCCCATTGAAGCCATCAAAATCGCCTCGTAGGGCGACTTCGCTTGTTCTTTCCGCGGCCGAATGGTCGCGGCCCCATTGAAGCTACCTCGACTTGGAGTTGGGTCACCTGTAGCTCTGCTTTCCGCGGCCGAATGGTCGCGGCCCCATTGAAGCGATCCGAGAGACTTCCTCTTTGTTTAGGATGTCCACCTTTCCGCGGCCGAATGGTCGCGGCCCCATTGAAGCGTCGTCTTCCACATACACAGTTGCCGTCATCCTGTCCTTTCCGCGGCCGAATGGTCGCGGCCCCATTGAAGCAGGTGTCTACGAGCGACGTTCAGCTTGCGGACGTGCTTTCCGCGGCCGAATGGTCGCGGCCCCATTGAAGCATTAAATCGCTAGAATATGCTGGCATGACCTGGACGCCCTTTCCGCGGCCGAATGGTCGCGGCCCCATTGAAGCGTCCAGATGATGGCCGATGAGGCCGGCAAGCTGTTTCCGGCTTTCCGCGGCCGAATGGTCGCGGCCCCATTGAAGCCCG
>Ga0351891_1002_pt1 | contig 153453 bp, 129 predicted proteins | sample TotcelFGM3001K13_FD_206768 | JGI IMG/M metagenome (GOLD analysis project Ga0351891, IMG submission 206768) | Enriched cells from coal bed in the Powder River Basin, Montana, United States - Total cells FGM rep3 HSBNCT.FGM.300.1.K13 ... | reverse complement strand
AAGATGAGATCACTGCCGTTGCCACATCCCGTCACACCCAGCAATGGATTTCATTTTATGCCAATCCCCTTGTGTCAATCGGATCCTGTCCGGGAGATGAAACCTTTCAGTGGGAGCGGTTTCCCAATCATCCCCTTTATTTTTATATTTATAGCCGACAACAGCAGGTCAAATTTGTGCTGTGGGAAGAACGAAACTGGCCGGACCGTTTTTTCCCGGTCGACGAACTGGTGAACAGCCGGTTTTTTCAGATCATTGGCACATGGCATCATCCCGACACCGGAAAAATGATCCTCTTCGAGGTGAAAAAGTGATGGAAAAGCAGGATCGGTTGCCCCGGATTGCGGTCATCATCCCGACATACGGACGGGTCGGCGGTGCAGAAAACGTGGCCTATCAGCTTTGCGAACGGCTGATCCAAAAGAACCAGTTTGATATCCATGTTCTGGCCCAAAAATGGGTGGCGCCCGGCAGCCTGGCGACTTTTCATGCGATTCCGGTCTGGCCCTTTCCCCGATGGATGCGCCCCATCAGCTTTGCCGCATTTGCCAAAAACGCCGTCCGACGCGGACGATATGATCTGGTTCACAGCCATGAGCGGGTGTTTGACATGGATGTCCTGTCCTTTCATGGCATTCCACATCGAAGTTGGGTTCAGGACATCCGCAAAAAACACATGAGCCTCTTTGACCATGCCACGGCCTGGGTGGAATCGCGCGGCATTCAAAGCGCCCATACCCGACAGATTCTCCCGGTTTCCAGCCTGGTTCAAAAGACCCTTGTGCAAACGTATCCCCTGTGTCAAAACAAAGTCCGGATTTTTCTTCCGGGAGCTTCCATCGCGCAATTTCAAAAAATCGGTCCGGACTCGGAAACAACGGATTTCCGGAAACGCCACGGAATCGGGCCGACCGATGTCATGATGCTGTTTGTGGGCATGAATTTCGAGATCAAGCGTCTCGACCTGGTGATTCGGGCCATGGCCGATCTGGGTTTGATGCTGGCCGAATACCGGGTCCGGCTTCTGGTGGTGGGGAAAGGGGATGAATCGCCTTACCGGAATCTGGCATCCCGGTTGGGAATTGCGGACCGGATCATTTTTGCAGGCATCAGCCATCACATGGCGCAAAGCTATTCGGCCGGTGATTTTCTGGTCATGCCCAGCCGCATGGATACTTTTGGCTTGGTGGTTCTGGAGGCCATGGCCGCCGGACTACCGGCCATCATTTCGGGCCGGGTGGGCGCCGCCGATTTGATTGTTACGGGCGAAAATGGCCTGATCCTGTCCGATGACCCGTCCGTTTCCGAGCTGCGTCAGGCCATGATGCGCCTTCTGGATCGAACCGTTCGACTCCGGATGGGAAATGCCGCAAAAGAGACGGCCAAAGCCCATGATTGGGATGCCGTGGCTGACAAACTGGCTGATATCTACCGGGAGCTGCTTGTCCGGAAAAAGGCGCTGTTCCGGAAAATTTCATCGGAGGAGTCCGCTGATTCAAATGTCTGAAAACAATACTGGAAAATCAGATTTCATTGAAAGGGATGAGCCAGGCAACGCTGATGTCGATCAGGCCCTTTCGGGCCTGAGGCGGGATATCGATGGCATCGACGCGCAAATCGTCTCGCTTCTGGCCCAGCGCCAGCAGGTCGTCCACCATGTTGCGGCGTTGAAAAAAAAACACAACCTTCAGATCTATCATCCGGCCCGCGAAGAGGATCTGATATCCATGCGCCGGCGTCAGGCATCCCGAATCGGGCTGGACCCGGATTTTATCGAAGAGATTTACCGAACCGTGGTCCGCCGGTCCCGCGTGGCCCAAAGCCGGAGTATGGCGCTGAAATCCCTTCGTCCCGGAGGAATTGTCCTTCTGGTGGGCGGAAAAGGGGAAATGGGGCGGTTTTTTGAGGCCTGCTTTCGTCAGGCCGATTATCAGGTCCGCATCCTGGACCGGGACAACTGGCCGGATGTCCGGTCCCTGTGCGATGGCATCGATCTCGCAATGATCGGCGTTCCCATGGATGTTACCTGTCAGGTCATTCGAAACATCGGCCCCTGTCTGCCATCAAAGGCGGTTCTCTGTGATATCACCAGCGTCAAGGTGGACCCCCTGAAAGAAATGCTCCAGTCGCATGCCGGACCGGTTATCGGCCTTCACCCGTTGTTCGGGCCATCAACATCCAGTCTTGACAAACAAATTATCGTGGCGACGCCGGGACGGGATGACGATGCCTGCCAATGGATTCTGGATCAGTTTGCCACATGGGGCGGCGTCGTTGTCCGGTCCGATGCCGGAGAACATGACGACATCATGGGAATTGTTCAGGCCCTTCGCCATTTTGCCACCTTTGCCTTTGGTCAGTTTCTGAAAAGAAGAGCGGTAAGCCTTTCCAGAACACTGGAATTCTCCAGCCCCATTTACCGTCTGGAACTTGGCATGGTGGGCCGGCTGTTTGCTCAGGATGCCTCCCTTTATTCCGAGATCATCTTTGCCTCCGAACATCGCCGGGAGCTGTTAAAGGATTATCTGGTATCTTTGAGTGAAAATCTTGACATGCTGGAAACCGGCAACAAGCAGTTGTTCCAGCGGGAATTTCAAAAAATCGCCGAATGGTTCGGACCCTTCAGTGAGCAGGCCATGCGGGAAAGCACGTTTCTGATAGACAAGCTGATCGAGCGATTTTGAGGGCTGCGAGAAATGCCCATACAGGTGAACCGATGAATGTGAATGCGTCTCAACCGCCATACCGGATCGTTGATCTTCAACAGGGGACTGCTGCCTGGCATGCCTGGCGGGACCAGGGTATCGGTTCTTCGGATGCGCCCATTATCATGGGTGAAAATCCATGGAAGCATCGTGATCAGCTTCTGAATGACAAGCTGCATCGGGTTCTTGTTCAGCCCAATGAAGCAATGGCTCGGGGAGTTGCTTTGGAACCTGAAGCCCGAAAACGATACGAACAGGCCACCGGAATTCCCGTTTACCCGTTATGCCTTCAAAGCACACGGTTTTGCTGGCTGCGGGCAAGCGTTGACGGACTGTCAGATGACGGGAATTCAGCCGTTGAAATCAAATGCGGAAACAGTGTTTACCGACATGCGGCGTCGACCCGGCAAGTCCCGAAGCATTACATGGGGCAACTTCAGCATATATTGGCGGTAACCGGTCTGACCAGGATCGATTTTTGGTGTTACTTGCCGGGACGGCCGGAGATTTGCCTTCGTGTAGCGCGAGATGATCACTACATCGATAGACTTTTACAGGTTGAGCAGTGGTTCTGGGATGACCTTCGGAAGCTCAGCGCGTGAGTCTTTTACCCTGGTGGTCCTCTGGCTACCCATGTCAGTTGAGAATAAGCGACAATTGAACGATACACAATTAATCAAAGGGACTTTAGCCACCTTGATTGCGGCAGCCGGCTTTGGTGCAGCGGCGCCTGTGGCAAAAATTCTCTATTCTTATGAGATAACCCCCTTTTTCATGCTGGCAGCCAGGTTTGTCATCGCATCTGTTTTTTTATGGGGATATGTTTTTGTAAAGAGAAAAGAAATCAATTTCAGACTCGAAAAAGAGCAATTGTGTGTCATGGCCCTGATCGGCGGACTGCTATATTTCTTGACAACCGGTTTTTATTATCATGCGATCCAATACATACCGGTATCCCTGCATGTCATGATTTTTTATACTTATCCGTTTATGATTAACCTTTTTGCGTTTAAATTTCTAAAAGAAAGAATGCCAATCAGACAAATTGTCGCTTTGTTTGCGGCGTTTGGGGGCATTTTGCTCATACTGACGGATTTGAACGCCAATATTCAAACCATAGGCATTGTATTGTCCGTTTTGGCCGCAGTCTGCAACAGCGCATATGTACTGGCGTTGGGATTCAGAAAAATAAGAGATGTCAGTTCAATCGTTACGTCTGCCTATACCAATACCTTTAGTGCACTAACCTTTATTGTATACTGCCTGGCCAAAGGCGAAATGAACATCAATATCAAGCCAGCGGCCTGGCTGGGTATCGTGTTTATTGCAATCGTTTCCACTGCCATTGCCGTTATTGCACTTTCAGCCGGCGTTAAAATGATTGGTGCGGCCAAAGCGTCTATCATCAGCACATTTGAACCGATCGAAGGCGTGCTGTTAAGTATCATCCTCTTGGGAGAACAATTGTTTATCAATCAGATTTTTGGCGGTACACTTGTTGTTATGGCCATCATTGCGATTAATCTCGACGACAGGAAAACAAAACGGGCGATTCGCCATTTTCAGCCATAGAGCGAGATTACAAAGGGGAAACGATGAATACAGCAAATGACAGGGCCCTGATCGGAATGAATGGGTGGGCAAGCAGGGCGCCCTTTTGCATGGGTGGCATTCTCATCCTCCCGCAACGGCATCATCCAGAATTTCGCGAACCTTTTCTGCCAGTGTTTTCACAGAAAACGGTTTCTGTAGAAAATGGATACCTTCATCGAGCACGCCGTGGTGGGCAATGACATTGGCTGTGTAACCGGACATAAATATGCATTTGAAACCTGGTTTGATTGCCTGAAGCTTTTCCTTAAGATCCTTTCCGTTCATTCCCGGCATAACCACATCGGTGATAAGCAGGTGAATCGGGCCTGTACAGCCATTGGCAAGGCAGATGGCACTGTCCGGTGTTGGCGCTGAAAGTACGGTGTATCCGTATCGCTCCAGAATAATCCTGCCAAAATCCAGAATCATTTCATCATCTTCCACCAACAGTATCGTCTCGTTGCCTTGAACGGGTGTTTGTTGAATGACCGTTGGATTGCACACTACGGCCGGGGTTTGAACCCGTGGCAGGTATATCCGGAATGTCGTACCGGAACCCGGTTCGCTGTAGACATTGATAAATCCTTCGTTCTGTTTGACAATGCCGTAAACAGTCGATAGACCCAGACCAGTGCCCTTGCCCAGTTCTTTGGTCGTGAAAAACGGCTCGAAGAGCGTTTCCTGAACGGCTTTACTCATGCCGCAACCGGTATCGCTCACAGCCAGCAGAACATATTGGCCTGGAATGAATTCCGCACCATCCGAGCTATAGGTCTCATCAATTGTCAGGTTTTCTGTTTCGATCGTCAGATTTCCGATACCAGTGATGGCATCCCGCCCATTGACCACCAGATTGACCAGAATCTGATCAATCTGGGTGGGGTCCATCCGAATCATCCAGATATCGGCTCCTGGCCTCCAGACCAGATCAATATCCTCACCGATGAGCCGCCGAAGCAGATTCAGCATTCCCACAACGGTATCGTTAATATCCAATACCCTGGGGCTGATCGTCTGTTTGCGGGCAAATGCCAGCAGTTGCCGGGTGAGATCCGCAGACCCCATGGCGGCTTTCTGAATTTCAAGAAGGCTTCCCCTCAGCCAACTGTCCGGCCCGACATCGACAAGCGCTATGTCTGTATATCCCAGAATCGCCTGAAGCTTGTTGTTGAAATCATGTGCCACGCCACCTGCCAGCCGCCCGATGGATTCCATCTTCTGGGCCTGGAGCAATTGAGACTGAAGCTTCTCCCGCTCCTCTTCCGCCCGCTTACGGTCCGTGATGTCCCGGGTTATTGAGAGAATCACATTCTCTTGGTTCATATGTAACAGACGGGCGGACATCAGGCCCACTCTCACCCGACCATCTTTTCCACGGAATCGGGCTTCCAGATTTTCTGCATAGCCCTCTGTTTTCAGGGCTTCAATCAGGCGGTCCCTGTCCCCGGGATCATTCCAGATACTGAGTTCAAGAGAGGTTTTTCCAATAACTTCATCACGGGTGTAGCCCATGATGGTTGTAAACCCCTCGTTGATATCAATATACATCCCATCTGAAGCGCGATTGAGATTGATCGAATCCGGGCTTGTTTGAAAAGCCAGCCGAAATTTTTCCTCACTCTCCCGAAGCAGATCCTCGGCCCGCTTGTTTTGCGTGATATCGTTGCCGATACAGAGAATGTCAATGCACTGCCCCTGGCTGTCTCGAATGGCCCTGTTTGTCCAGGATATCCAGCACCGGGTTCCATCCTTGCGAATATTCTCTTTTTCATGAACCAGGTATCGTTCCGGGTTTTCACAGATGTCGATCAGTTTAATTGACAAATCCTTACCCTTGGCATCCCTGGTTGGCAAGATGGTACCCACGACATTTTTTCCAAGAATTTCATTCGCGGTGAATCCAAAAAAACGCTGTGCGAATTCATTGAAAAAAGTGATCGTTCCCTGCGTATCCATACGAAGAATGATGCTGTTGGCATGCTCGACCAGTTCACGGTAGCGTGTTTCGCTTTCCTGCAATGCCGCCAGGTGGTAGTTTCTGGCCCTTTGATCGGAAAGGATTTTACCGATCAGAACGGTGGCCAGCGGATAGGTCAGCATAACCGGCCAGCCAATTTTGTTTAGTGTGCCAAGAACCATGTTGCCGGGAAGGGTAAACACAAGCAAAATCATGACCACATGAACGATCAAACCAAACCCGAAAAGCTGTCGGGCGGATAATTCTTTTCCCTCACGAATCCACCGGACATGAAATACGATACCCAGTAGCGCCGAAGATGAAATGACCAGTACGCCCATTATGGCACCGACCCCACCCTGGAATATCCGGCAGACGAATGCCATCCCGGCCGCCACGGCCACCGCGGCGGGGCCAAAGAACAACCCGCAGAGACTGATCATCACCGATCGACCGTCAAAAATCAGCCCCGGTGCCAGTACCAGCGGACGCAGCATTCCAATCACCGCTGCACCGCCGAAAACCATTCCCTGCAGAAGGTCACTCCACCATACATGCTTCCATCGTTGTCTGATAAAGCCGGAAACGACACTCAACGCGACCAGCAATGCCAGATTATAGGTCAGATCAATGATGATCACAATCCGGTCTCCTTCCATTCAATCAGATCAGTCACATTCTCATGGGCAGGCTTTTTAGGCCATCTCCGACCGATAATGCACCCGAAATCTGTAACTATTCAGGTTCAAAGTGGCAAAGGCACAGCGGCACAAAGGGAAATCGATTTATTGCTCTGGTGAGCCGGTTGATCAACAGTCAGGTGGCAGAGTTGGCCGCTTAAAGCTACTGGCTGATCCGACAATTTACCCCGTTGTGCCTTTGCCCCTTTGTGCCTTTGTGCCTGAATGGTTGCTATTAATGATTATCGTGTTTCGGGCCGATCATTCCAGAAACTGCATAGCGCGCGAAAGCGAACCGCAAATGGAAAGAGGCAGAATATTACAGACAATGCGATCAGTTGAAAAAGAGAATACCACTGCAGTTTTCTGCCGGATGTGCGCAGCGGTGGATCGTGGATTATTCTGAACGCCATATCATGCTGTTTTCCCCATTTCCGCAATTGCCATGAAAACCAGATCTCTTCACTGGCATACACGTTTTGGCTGAATCCATTTACCGCATCAAAGCCTTCTTTCAGACAGTAGAGAAAACATCCCGCGGCCAACCTGAATTGAATCGAAAACCAGTTCCAGAAACCAGCGGCAAACTTAGCAAATGGGGCCGAATTGTCTTCGAACACAACACGACCGCCACCACCGCAACAGCGACCGCTTGAAAGATTGTTGAGGGCTGTATTGAGTACTTCAGACGAGATCAGCGTATCTGCATCCAGAAAAATCAGATATCGCCCTTTGGCAGCCCCTGCGCCGGTATTTCTGGCTTTGGAAATCTGATTGATCGGCTCAAACACAACGGTTGCACCGTGTTCCACGGCAACGGCTGACGTTCTGTCATGCGAGTTATTGTCCACAACAATGATTTCTCCTGCCATGCCGGATAGATTCATGGCTTGTTGCAGCGCTTCCAGTGTGGAAGGCAACCACGCCTCTTCATTGTATGCAGGGATAATAACCGAGTACGAAATACACATGACAATAATCCTTCCTGAGTGCGATGCGGGTCATGTTGTCATGCCGCCTCCTGCTGCTGAATCTGCCGAATCAGAACGGCGATATCCAGCTAATGCACGTCTATGACAACCATGGCCATATCATCGGCCTGGGGCGCGCCATCCTGGAATTGCGCAATGGTCTCAAACATCGCTTTGCAGAAGTCCTGTGCCGAAGACGGCCCGTGACAGCGCATGGATTCCCGCAAGCGTTCCCGGCCAAACCTTTGGTTATCCGGGTTTATGGCATCAGTCGCCCCATCGGTGTAAAGCACGATTCGACTACCGGGTGGCAGGGTAATGCACAACTCTTCCAAAACAACATCGTCAAACAGCCCCAGAACCTGCCCGTGACCACTGCCCGTAAAAATCTCGGTTCCGTCCTTTCGGAAAAAGAAGGGAATTTCGTGTCCGGCACGCACAAAGGTGAATCGGCGGTGCTCGCAGTCCAGCACGCCATAGATGACGGTGATAAACAACCCTGCCGTGTTCATGTCCAGCAAATGGCGATTGACCTCGCGAAGCACGGCTACCGGCTGGGCCATACGCGAGGCTTCGGCACGCAGCAGGCTGCGCGCAAGGGCCATGAAGATCGCTGCCGGCACGCCCTTGTCAGAGACATCGCCGATCACAACACCCAGTCGATTATCCTTCAGCGCGATCAGATCGTAGAGATCGCCTCCCACGGCGCGCGCCGGGTGCATCATCACACCCAGGTCGATACCGGAAATTACCGGAAGAGTCTGAGGCAGGATACTCTCCTGTATCTCACGGGCCACCTGAAGCTCACGCTCAAGCCTTTCTTTTTCAACAATCTGTATATGCGCGGCCTGGAGTTCGGCATAGGCCGCGGCCAATTGCCGATTCTTTTCCTGCAGACCATGAATGATTTCATTGTCGGTGTTACGAAGGCGGAGGCTGAGTTGACGGGTGATTTCCAGGGCCAGGTCAGGTTGGCGGTGAAGCAGTGCGCGAAAGGAATCATGGCTCATCTTCAGAAGCGTGGTCGCAACCCTTGTGCGAACAGTTGCCGAACGGCGTCCTTCCAGATCAAACATGCTCATTTCCCCGATGAAACTTCCTGATTCCAAGACGTTCAGCAACATCTCTTCTGGTGAACCGAAAGCCTTGATGATTTCCAGATTTCCTTCAACGATGATATAGAAGCAATCACCGGGATCATTTTCATAAAACAGGATCCGGCCAGCGTCAAACCGGATAAATTCCAGGCTTCGGGCCAGTTCCGGCAGAGCATTTTCTTCAACTGAGTCAAAGAGAGAAATACGGCGTAAAATCGGTTCGATTTTCATAATTCTCCTTAGAGCCTGTTTGAAGAGCCCGTCTGAGGCTCGCTATATTTCAGTCAGAAAAAACAGGCGTCCGGTCTTCGAGATAGGCGGACATGGCCTCTTTATGGTCAGAAGACGAAAGCGCTATTCGTTGCCGCCGAAGATATTCTTCAAAAAACGGGCCATGGGCCATATCAAAGGGCATATTCAAAAGCATTTTCGACTGCCGTGTTCCCTCGGAGCAAATGCGATCAACCCTTTTGACCAGAGTGCTGACTTCCGCATCAAAATTTTCGACCTTGACCGCATGGTCTATGAGTCCGATTTCAAGCGCGCGTCGACCATCTATATTTTCACCCGATAATATCATCCACTTTGCCCGGCCCAGTCCGATATAACGCGGCAACCGAAACGTACCCAAACCCGGGACAATTCCCTCCTTGATTGCCGGCAGTCCAAGCTTGCAGTCCTCTGTTGCGATGCGAATGTCACAGGCCAGGGCCAACTGCAACCCGCCACCCAACGCATAGCCATGCATGGCACAAATGAATATTTTTTCCGTCTGTTCAAGGATTCTGAGTGCGCGATCCCAATTTTCATAATACGGGTACGGGATATCACCTGCTGCAAGTCTCTTGAGGTCAATTCCTGTACAAAAGGCTCGCCCTGTACCCCGAATCAGCACCACCCGAATGTCCGATGCATCCCGGATCATCCCGGCAACCTGATACAAATCCAGCGTGCCCTGGTAATTCATGGCGTTAAGCAACTGCGGACGATTGAGCGTCAGATATCCGATTCTGCCTTGTCTTTCAAAAACCATCGTTTCCAGTTTCATTATCAGCCTCTTTGGCTCTGACAAAAAGACACAGTCGTCGCATTCCAGGCATCATGCCCCTTCAGGCGCCGTCAATGGTCGTCGCCATGGACAGGCATAACACCGGTGGACGATCATTGTTCTCCGATTTTCACAGCGACGGAATGACATTCCATGCCAGATGCCCCTTTTTGAACCACGATATTCTTAAGCCAGCGGTCGTTGTCTTCCAAAGGGAAATCGACCCGGAAATGGGATCCCCGGCTTTCAGTCCGCTGAAGAGCCGCCATGCAGATCATCTGTGATACCAAGCGCATGTTCAGAAACTCCAGGGAGCGGATCAATTCAGACGAGGATGTGATGCAAATTTCAGGGCATGGGCTGCGAAGCATTGTTGTGGCTTCGGTCAGTTCGGTATGGCAACGAATAATGCCTGCATTTTTCCACATCATCTCCTTCAATGCCTGGATCAGCTTTTCTGGAGCCGTTCCCCGGGTCGAGAAAGCCTTCTCCAGCCTGAGTTTCTCGGCTTTGGCCATCGGGCCAATACGCGTTGACGTCCGGGTGGCGGTCGCGTCAAGTCCGGCAACCTCGCCGACAAGGGACCCCATTGTAAAAATTTCCGCCAGGGCATTGCCGCCCAGCCGGTTGGCCCCATGAGCGCCTGCGGTCATTTCGCCGACTGCAAAAAGCCCCCTCATCCCGGTTTTCCCCTGTGTATCCGTTACGACGCCACCCATGCAGAAATGGGCGGTCGGTACGACGGGAAAAACCTTTTGGCCTTTCCACCACAATGCAGGCAGCAATGGGGCCATCTGATTTGCTTTTTCATCGGAAAGCGCGCCCAGATCCATGACAACGGTCCCTTCCCGCACCTCCCGCATCATCAACTGGGCCAGTTGATCCCGGGTCATGGTCATGAAATCCATAACGCCATACTTTTTGAGAAGATCCTCCCCATTCCGGTTTTTCAGGACGACGCCCGGCTGGGACAGAAGCCTTTCATTCAACAGCAGCCTGCTGCCATACTTCCCTCTTGCAGTCGGATAAAACTGCACAAATTCCATATCCTGCAACGGCACCCCCAAGTCATAGCAAAGGGCGTGACCATCCCCGGTAATGCCCGGAACATTATTGGTATTTCGAAAAACATGGGCATATCCGCCCGTTGCCAGGATCACGGATGATGCCTGCACCGCAACGAATCGCCCGTCTTCCGTGACACCGCAGGCGCCAGCCATGGCATTGTCCGATGTCAGCAGACGGGTAATAAAAACATGTTCGATAAAACCGATACCGATTTCTTTGGCATATCGCTTCAATGGCAGCACAATATCACTGCCATTCCAGTTTTGACAAAAGACATGGCGGGGAAAGCGGTGGCCGGGAGTCTGCATCAGCCGGAAATTTTGACCGTCCATGCCAAAGCTGGTGCCACACTGCTGTAAAAAGCCGATCTCCGAACCCGCCCGCATGGTAATTGCAGCCACTTTGGAGGGGTCATTCAAAAAACGACCACCCGTTATCATATCTTGTGCATGGACAATCGAATTATCCTCGGCCTGTCCCAGTCCTGAAGCAGCGATAATACCCTTGGAGATATAGGTGTTGCTCGACTGCCCGACTTTTGATTTGGATGCCATCAGCACCCGGGCTCCTGTCGCTTTGGCGGCAACGGCTGCCCGAAGTCCGGCGCCGCCGCCGCCGATCACCAGCACATCACACGAGACCATTTCTTCCTGATTCAATTGCATGAATTTCTCCTGATTCAATTGGCCAGTGGCAGCCACCAATGGCCATAAAATTCTATAACTTTCAAGATAAAGCTCACCTTTCGCTCATTTTTTTTGTCCACACGAATTTATCACTTGACTTGCTCACACTTTAATTTGTGGCAAGTTTTTTTTGACCCATGCCAAAGGAAATGACATAAGTTTTTTCCGGCAATTCCAGGAGAGATAAAATTTTCTTTTGCAGACACGTCAAATCCTCTACCATCGTACCTGTGATTCTTTTCCCTTTCTCCTGGATGAGAAGATGTAGGTTGTCAAATTGAGTAAGCAATCTTTCTGCAGTAGGGCGGCTTGTTTTCATTTTCGGATTGCCTGGAACCAGCCCCGAAATCTGTTCATTGTTTTTGGATAGCTCTCTTCGGGAAACAAATTCCATCAAGGTCAATACCTGAAGCGCAATGGTCAAAAGCAGCATCAAACCTTTGATTCTTTCCTGTATTCGTAAAAATAGAGGCAGTGCAGGGATATGTCCATTTTTGAATCGATGAAAACCTCTTTCAACCTGCCATTCATCCCGATAGTATTGTGTACTCTGGGTGAGCGTCATCTTGTTTTCATCCACATTGGTTACAAAAATTCTCCATCCGGCCAACGCTCGAAACTGATCGATCTCTTCTTCGTTCCGGGAGGTTTCAAGCGTAAGACTTTTTATATCGACCCACTCAAAAGGGGTTTGGGGACCCGGCCTCCCTCTGCCGATATATTTCTTCTTCGTGGTTGCCGACTCGGTGATATCGAGATTCAAATAGTCCTCCATGTTGTATGTTTGTACAACCTTTTGGGCTTTGACCCGAAACGATTCGACAGTATCCTGCTCTTTTGGTTTCAGTTTGGACAGCTTGCTTTCGGCTTTATTCAGGCGCTCTGCAAACGATTTTTCCTGACGCTGGGCATGTGCGTAGCTGCAAGTGACGATGCATCTCTCATCCCATTGATAAACCACACCGTTATCAAGAAGTGTCTGCTGTGCTTGATTTACCACAAATCCCTTGCCGACTTTGCGGGGTTTCTCATTCTGATCCGGCTTGGGCTCCAATACAATCTCCTGAAAGGATTGCTCGGAATCCAATACCCATTGCTTGAGACGACGGGGTGTCTCTCCTGTCATCGGCAAGGGGAACAGATAATGCCCTTTTTCATGGCTGATGGCGGATCGGACTTCCTGCGAAGCCGCTTTGCAATCCGCAATGAACAAAAAATCAGGGGTCCCAATTGTTTCAACCATACGTCGCCAGGCCGGAAGATAACAAATATCATCCGCACGGTTTCCACAAAATGTTTCGCTTATAATCGGAACCCCTGCCGGGTCCAATGTCGCCAAGCCTTGCTTGAACTGCAACAGATCCGGCCTGTGGTTTTTACTGTGACCAAATTGCAATATGCCGCTTTTGGCATCCTCCGGATGATGGTACACATTATAGCTCGTTGTGTCATAACGGCCGATTTCCGTCGGCAATTGATAGGCCGATACGATGTTTTTCCCTATCAAAAGCTGTGTGTCGGATATGCCTTTGTCCGATTCTCCAAGGACCTCAGACAACTTTCCGATACGGTCGTCCGTTGCATCCTTTTCCGCGATTTTCCAACCCGTCACTCTTTCAATGACTGTTTTGTGCTGGTTGACCCAGGATTCCATACCGTAAAAATGATGCGTCAGCGAATGCAGCACATACGTGACAAACAACACTGCCAACTGACCATAGCTAAGTCCCGACCAGTTCCCATGCTGAACAAAGACGCTGTCAATTGCATGCTGGACTCCCATCTTGTTGAGAAAAGCAATGATAAGAGGGATCGTGTCGATTCTTTCGATTTTCTGAGCCATCATAAACCTCCAAGTTATAGGTTTTATGATGACAATGACATCATAGCCTCAAAATGTCCAGCGAAATCTTCCAGTAAATCAAATGGAACAAAAAAATGAGCGAAAGGTCAGATAAAGATTTTGGGTGCGTTATCAGTCGGGGATGGCCCAAAAAGGCCTATTCCCTCCCTGCGGCCTTGTGAAATGAATTTTCTGAAAGTCCATACAGAGGCAACTGAATTTAATAAACTGTTTCATATGGTTAGCAGCTTTTCACCATTTGTCAGAATCTCAGTTAACGGTTTCCCCCAATATTTGACTTCAATATTCAGATTTTCCAATGTTTCGGTTACGCCCAATTGATCTGCACAAGCCTTGCAGGCACTGATATGAACACCGGCATCCAGCGCTTTTTTGACCATTTTTTGAATCATCTCGTTTTCACTCACCAGTTTCGTCGGCGCGCCCCAGATAATGAGCGTGACGGTTTCCCACCAACCCTGAAGGAGGGAATTGATGGTATACATGAATACCATTTTTTCCGCAGTGATCAGATTATCATTGGTCCATAATACATAAAGATGTGTTTTTTTTGCCATCTGTTATCTCCCCGGATGATTTTTTCAATTTATGGCTTTACTTGCTCGTTCCAGATGTCACGGGCAATTTTCCATGCGCCATCTGCCTGTTTTTTAAGAACAAACAGATAATGACCCGAAACATTTTGGACAGCTCCTCCTGAAACAGGTGTATCAGACCTGCTGAAACCGCCATTCAGATACGCCCAATCACCGCACATCTGGATATCACCCGGCTTCAATTCAAGCGTCGATCGCACTTTGGTAAAATAATTTGAATACTGTGCCACGATGTTATTTTGTCCGACAATAACAGGTTCTCCAGGAATCAGCCAGATGGCGTCAGGATCAATCAGTTCAGCTATCGCTTGAGAGTTGCTTTCGTTGAAAGCGACATTGAAGTCCAACCTCACCTTGTCAATGACTGGGTTGTCTTTTCCCGGAAATCCGCTTTTGATAAAAGAGGTGTTGCGCAAACGCTGAGCTTCAATTCTGGCAATCTCGCGCATCAGAACATACCCAATCCGGGGTTTCTTTTCCATAAGCGCAGTAAGCGCAGCATTGTCCAATTCAATGATATCGGCATTCTTTCGAATAACGACTTCCGCATAGGCAGGGTGCATGCCAAGAAACTCTGTTTCACCGATAAGGGGTTGTCCGGAAAGGGTGGCCATGTGTTCACCATTTACCCGAACCTCGGCGTCTCCATCAAGAATAATGAACATCTTATCCAGGGCTGCGTTGGGCTCGACAATACGCTGCTCTGCTTTGCCATGCCGCAAAGTAGCCACTGATTTCAAAGAGCCCCTTTCTGAATCGGTCAATCCGGAAAACAGGTTGACCCGGGTCAACGCCCTGGACAGCACGGCATCACTGACTTTGTCTGCACCAAATGAATTACCGGCAAAAATCAAGAATACAAAACCCGCAACCGCTTTAAAACACAAACGTTTTGTTTGGCTAAACATATATCATCTCCTTTCAGTCATTACAAAGTGCTTTTTATACAGGCTACAGCATCTGCCGTTCAGCCAGCCTTTGAAAGAGTCCCGGTTCCTTGATCAGCTCCGCAAAGGTTCCGACCTGCACGATTGATCCCGCCTCCAGAACATAAATCCGGTCGGCACGAATGATGGTGGACAGGCGGTGGGCGATCACAATCCGGGTGGCATTCAGTCGTTCCATGCTGTCCGAAACATGGGCCTGGGTTTCGTTGTCCAAAGCGCTGGTGGCCTCATCAAAAATGATGATTCTCGGGTTGCGTGCCAAAGCCCGGGCAATCAGGATGCGCTGCTGCTGTCCGCCGGAAACCGCGCCGTTAGCCATCAGTGTGTACATCCCCATCGGCATGGCCATAATATCCTTATCCAGTCCGGCCAGCCGGGCGGCTTCCCATGCCGCATCCATATGCATGCCGGTCGCGCCGGCGATGTTGTCATAAATGGAGCCATTGATCAGTCCGCCTCCCTGCAATACCACCCCGATCTGTTTGCGCAAATCCCGCGGGTTTACCGATGCCAGGTCAATTCCACCGTAAAATATCCCCCCTGCATCCAGCGTATCAAATCCCAGCAAAAGGCGGGCGACCGTTGACTTGCCGGCTCCGGAAGGGCCCACAATCGCAATGAATTCGCCGGGTCCGGCCGTAATGGAGACATTCTTGAGAACAGGCGGCAAATCCGGGGCATATCGAAACGTCGCATTCCGGATTTCCACATTCCCGTCTATCTCACCCGCCGGTTTCTGGGTTTCAATAATCTCCGGAGTGGCTTCCAGAACCGGTTTCAGTCGCTTGTAGAGTGCCACTGTTGTCAGCAGCGCGGGAAGAACGCCGACAAACCCGGTAAACGCCACGACCACCATTGTAAAAGCGGCATTGAACGCCAGGTATTCTCCCACATCCAGTTTCGTATCCTGCCAGTCTGAACCAATGATGAAAAAGAATATGCCGGTCATCAGCGGGGGAAACAGCGCATTGATTACGGCCAGCACATTCATGTTGTCGATGGCTCTGGATTCCCACCGGATTTTTTCGGCCAACACGGCGCCCCATCGATTGAATGCTCGATTTTCAGAAATGGACATGCGAATTTTGGCAATTCCGGTCAGCACTTGTAAGCCGAATCCGGCAAGTTTTCCCTCATTTTTGTACTGCTCATGCTGATTTTTGTAATTTTTGTGCCCCACCCAAAGGAGCAGGATTATGTAGATCAAAATGGCGATCAACCCGAAACCGGTCATCACCGCACTGTAATACAGCATCAGGGCCAGATTCGGGGTTGCAAAAATCAGGGCCATGCTCATCGTACTGACATTGTCCGCTATCTGCGTTCGTATGGCATCCACTCCCATGACCCGATCCGCCAGATCCCCGGCCGTGTATCGGCTGAAAAATCGGACCGGCAGATTGAACAGGCGCCCCCAAACCGCTGCCTGAAGCTGAAAGTTTGACCGCGTTTTGACGCGCAGCATCATGATGGACCGGGATAATTCCAGCAATGTGCCGGAAATTGCCGCGCCCATCAAAATAATGCCTGCCTGCATCAACTGAAAAATATCCGCGGCAGGGATCACGGTATTGAAAATGGTGCTGATCAGCCAGGCCGGGGCCACTGCGATCAGCCCGCCGATAATTCCAATCACCAGCACGGCCCGGTAATCGGTCCGCAGCCCAAAAAAAGCAACCGACAGCACATCCCGCAAAGACAATGGTCGGGACGGCAGCCGGGCATAGACAGAAACAGCCTGGGGCTCCAGTTCTGCAGCAACATCAGCATTGACCTGAATTTCTGTGTTACAAACCGGATCAAACAGAATCCAGCGTCCGCTGGAATAATACAGGGCCACCGGCGTCCCTTCCTGTTGGCGAAACGTTATGGCAGGAAACCCTTGTTCCCGCCACCAAGAGTCATTCAGCCGAATGGTGCGATAAAACAGGTTGCATGCCTCCAACAGCCGGGTCGTTTCGGGAATGCTGTACGTCGATTCCCGGTCAGTGGCAGTATCCGGAATTTCCACTTCCACGCCGCAGGCATGGGCAACCCGATAAATGGCCGCATGCAGTGCCAATGGGGATGTCGGCATGACAGTTTTGTCGTGCGCGGACCGACGGTGGAGAACCAGTTGGTGAAGCCGCTGCAATATCCCGGTGATGGCAGTCTGCTCGTAGGCAACCAGAAGCTTTTGCCGACGCCTGCGTCGCTGTTTTCGATAAGAAATGGCCACCAGTACGGCCCGCATGTATTGCCGGTATATGGACGCCATAACCGTCTCAAAATCAGGATCATTCAGTAACCGGGCCGTGGTGCCACATGCAATGGTCACCTGGTCCAGACATTGAAACCACATTTGGGGGGAAAGCGGAAATGCCGATTCCGGGGCCAGCAGCATCTCTTCTTCATGGCCGTTAAGGATACAAAATCCGTCATGCAATTCAATCCATAAAATCCCCTGTGCCGGACGGAAGGATGTGCCTTTTGCAAACTGAAACGATACCTCCGTTTCCAGATCGGTTCGGGTGACCACCCGGGTTTTGGCCGGAGGCATCTCACGTGCAAACGGCGTCAGCAGGTTCAATACAAACCGTTCAAAACGGTCTCTGATGGTTTCATTCTGACGAGCCAGATCGATCCAGCACGCCTGACTCTGACATAATCCGGTGTTGGGAAGCGGAATGGCCAGCAGACGGTATTCAACATCACTGCGTTCCAGCGTAACCGCAACAGGAAACAGCAGATCGCCTGCCTCCAGTCCGGCCACAAAGTGATAGTTGCCCCTTAACGCACCGGTCGATTGGTCAAATGGTCCAATAAACAGGTTAACCAGGCCGTAGACAACTTGGCGGATCCGATCATCTGATAGAAAAAAACCGTGTCCGTTTCCAACAGGATCGGGGTTGATGTGGGGTTCTGAAATCTGCTCAAAATGCATCGTCCGGCTATCCTTCGGCCCGAATCATTTTCGCATAGGTTCCGGTCTCATCCATGATCAGCTCCTCATGACGTCCCCGCTGCACCACGCACCCTTTGTCAAGAACAATAATTTCATCACAATCCCGTATCGTACTCAGCCGATGGGCCACAATCAGACACGAGCAGCCCCTCTGTCGCAGGCGCTGATCAATCTTTCTTTCGGTTTCCGGATCAAGCGCGCTGGTGGCTTCATCCAGGATCAGCAGGGCCGGATCATGGCACAATGCCCTGGCGATTTCGACACGCTGACGCTGACCACCGCTGAAATTGCCTCCGCCCTCATCCATGACGGCAAAATAACCACCGGCGCGGCTGGCGATATCATCATGAATCTGAGCGTCGCGGCACGCGCGAATGATTTCCCCCTCTTCCATCATGGGATTCCACATGGAAAGATTGTCGCGCAGGGTGTCCCGAAAGAGGATGATCTGCTGATCCACAATCGCGACAAATCCTTCCAGTTGTCTGCGGGGCCACTCGGAAACCGGGATTCCGTCATATAACACATCCCCGGACCAGGGTTTGTAAAGCCCGGCAGCAATTTTGGCGATAGTGGATTTGCCTGATCCACTTCGCCCCACCACAGCCACCCGGCAGCCGGGACGCAGATGCAGGGAAAAGTTCGCCACCAGCGGCGGCGCCACCGGGTTATAGCCAAAGGTAACCCCACGCAGTTCCAATTCACCGCGAAACGCCGCCGCGGCAGAAAAGTCGGGAATCTCAAATTCACGTTGATACATCGGATCCGGTTCATAATTGGATACATCATTGATTTTATCCAAAGACCCTTTGGCTTCCTGAATTTGGGCGCCCATCAGGATAATCTGGTTGACCGGCATCAAAAAGGCCGCCATCAGGCTTTGAAACGCCACCAGCATACCGGCTGTCATGTCTCCGGTAATGACCCGCCATGCGCCATAAAGCAGAATGATGCCATTGTTCAACCCCGTAAGCAGCACGGGAAGCGCGGACAGATAAATGGTCGAAACCGACATGCGTTGTTCGGCATTACAGTATTTGGCCTGCTGACCGGCCCAGCGTGCAAAAAAATCGTATTCTCCGGCAGATGCCTTCAGTGTGTCGATAAGCTGAATCCCGGACATGGCAATGCCCATGAGTTTGCCTCTTTCCTGAATCAGCGTCTGATTCAACACCTTTCGAAAATGGGCAACCATTGACAGCACAATCAGGTTGATTAAGGCAATGGCGATTCCCGTCAGTGCCAGTGGCATATCATACGACAGAAGCAGTGCGCCGTAAAACACCAGCATGAACAGGCTGGCAAAGGCGCCTCCGGCCTGGCCACTGATCATTTCCGCCAGTTGGTCATTCAATCTGATCCGGTATTGAATTTCCCCGGGATGGCGCTGCATGTGAAACGACATGGGCAGACGCAGCAGATGGGCAAACATTTGAGAACTGTTGACCGTTAAAAATCCGATGGCAAGGGACCGTATGGCCAGCCGCTGAAACCAGGTCAGCAGCATGGTGGTGATGGCGGCACCACCCAAAGCCAGCAGCAGCGGAACAAGCCAGTTTGGGTTGGGGCCCAGCACTTCATCCACAAAAATACGTGACAGGGATGGAATCACCATTCCGGGCAGTGCCAGCATCACACTGGCCAGCATGATAAAGAAAATGGCGTTTTTCATGGGAGCCACCCGCTGATACAGCCCGGCAATCAGTGATGGCTGCCTCCCGCCACGCCGAAAGAGCACACCTGGCTGAATCTGCAGTGCAATGCCGGTGTAGGCGGTATTCATCTCTTCGAGTGTCACCCGCCGGGGGCCGCATCCGGGATCGTTCAGATAATAAACATTGCCTTTTCGTCCTTGCAGCACCACAAAATGGTTGAATTCCCAGAACAGGATCAAGGGCAGGGTCCATGTGTGCAGCGCATCGATCTCAAGCTTCAACTCTGTGGCATCACATCCATAATGGCGTGCGGCCAGCAGGATATTTCTGGTGCTGCTGCCATCCCGTGATATACCACAGTCGACCCGCAATTGTTCCAGGGGAATATGCAGACCGTAATATGCCAGCACCATGGCAAGCGAGGCCGCACCACATTCGGTTGCTTCCATCTGCAAAATGGTCGGAACACGAACCCGGAGGGTGAAACGCTTGGGTTTATTCACGGTCAGCGTTCCGTTCTGTTGCGGTTTTTGGCCGTGCATCCCCCAAAACAGTTTGGCGGATCCAGGGAAGGACATACGAGATGGGTGATCGCTCTTCCACAATGACCGAGATGGTGCAAAGCCCGCCGGCAGCGATGACGACCTGATCCGGCGCTTTTCCGGTCCAGCGGAATCCGGTGGGATTTTTTGTATCGGGAATCAGACGGATGATCGCCGTGACCACGGCCTCTGTTCCCTTTAGCATGTCGGTCAGATCCTGATTTTTATACAGATTGACCAACTGCTCCAGGCTGGCCGGATAACGCCCCACTTTTTCCACCACCCCCACCAAATACCCGATTCTGTGGGGCTCTGTATCCGATGGCGAAACATGGACAGACTGTCCCGCACGCACATTTTTGCCTTGGGTGGCCGGAATCAGGGCATCGATATGAACGGCGTCATTCGATGCGTGCTGCAGCGTATAAATGACATCCCCGGCGCTGACATGATCCCCGTCACTTTTTTGAACATTGACAACGATGCCGTCGGAATGGCTGACAACATGTTTGCGGCTGACAAACTGTGCCATTTTAAAGGCCAGCTCATATTCCACATCCTGAATGTCGCGCCTTTTTTGCCAGAATTCCCGTTCAAAAACATGCTCATATGACAGCTTGTCAATTTCCCGGTCCGTATCTGTCTGGTGCTGGCGGGTTAAATTGATGGCGGTATCCAGCATATTCCTTAGTCCGCTGGTAAATTCGGGCAGCGTTATCATTTTGGTGTGGCGAAGGTTTTGATAGATATCATTCAGGTGAGTCATGTGCTGCAGAAGATTTTCCAGGTTTTTGACGATGTCATCGTCGCCATCCAGAATGCGCGATAACAATCTGGTGCGTTGGCGTTTGTGCTGTTCAGTCAGCTTGCGCAGTCCATCCATTTCAATTCGCATCAGATCCAGACGTCTCTGGTAATAGTCGAGCTCCAACTGCTCAAGCGGCAGGAACAATATCCCCAGAACGTCCCCTGCCTTGACCGGCATGCCATCCCATGCGTTCAGAATCTGGATGATCCCATCCGATGGACTGACAACATGCCGAAAACCGCCGCTGGGAACCAGCATTCCGGAGCCGTTGACCTTTGTGGAGATACGACCATACCATCCCCATAACGCGGCCCCAGACAATACAACACAGATGGCAAGCAGGGCTATCCACCAATGAGGCGCGATCAGCCGCACCTGTTCCTGCAGCACCTGGGGGCTGGACTGCTTTTCGAGCGCTTCTTTTCGAAAAATACCAGAATCTGCCGGATTTGCATTCATCATTGGACCCTATTCCGTTGGTTGCGGCGGTGTGATCCGTGTGATTTACCCGTTAATCGCGTGATGAAAATCACGGATCAACATGAACTTCCAGTAAATGCATGAGGCTGCGGGTGTGATGCCCGGGTAACCCGCCTCCCACACGTGTTTCATTGATTTTGACAACCGGAACAATCCCCTTGTTTGTTCCTGTGATAAACACCTCGTCTGCGCCCAGAAAATCTTTTAGGGGAATATCCCGGATAATCACAGCATATCGGGATGATGCCAGATTTAACACAACCTGGCGGGTGATCCCTTTCAGGATTCCCTCTCCGGGTGTGATCAGACTCCCGTCCTGAAACATGAACACATTGGAAGTAGTCCCTTCACGAACCATTCCCGTCGAATCGACATAAATGGCTTCAACCGCCTGGTGTTCCCTGGCCTGTCTCAGCGCCATGGATGCCTGAACATAGTTGATGCTTTTGGCGCCGGTCATGGTCCGGTCGGTTTGAACGGTAATCACTGCAATCCCCTGTGTGTACCACCATTCGGGCTGAGACGGAAGCGGCGTCACCATCACAATCAGACGGGGATTCCCCTGGGGTGTCATAAAATCCGTACTGGATCCACCAGTCACAATGATGCGGATATTGGATTCTGTTTCAAGATTCCGCCGCAGGGTTTCCATGACAATGCCCGAAATTTCTTCCAGCGTCCAGGTCAATGGAATACCAATCCGGTCCGCCGATGCCTTCAACCGCTCGAGATGTGCGTTCAGGCCAAACGGTTTACCCTTTAAGGTGCGAAGCAGTTCGAATGCACCCAGACCCCTCAGCAAAGCCAGATCCGTGACCGGTATCATGGCCTCGTTTGAAGGCAGGTACTGTCCATCCACATAATAGATATTCACAAAATCTCCTGGTAACTACTCAGGTATTCAGAATTCAGGAGTCAGAATTCAGAATAGCACGCATGTAAGCTTCCGGTAATTTTGGGAAGGATTGCGTCAATCGGTAAACAGAAAGCACAAAATGATAGGCTCTCCGCCAAACCACCCAGTCTTCAGCCTTCAGCCTTTTTTACATGTGTACGGGTAAAAATGATAGAAACAGTACCCCTTGGGATCACCATAGTTCAGCTCGGTCAGATCCATGCACTGCCCGATCGTGTTTCGGGAGACCTCCGCATAATCGGGCCGGTTTTCCTCGGTTTTCTTGCAGGCCAGACAAATGGGTTGATGGTCATAAACCGATAGAATCCGCTGATCGTCAGGTGACAGTCCGGCATTGCATTTTGAACAGGCGATGGCACAGGCCATTTTATCTTCCCATTGATCGGACATGGTTTGCACTCCTTTCTTCCGGTTTTCGGGTTGGTAGGCGATTCGCTGATGGCTCGTAGTGGTTGGCGACCAACTACGAGCTACCCGCTTTTAACGTTGATCCTAAAACTCCATACTCAATACTCAACCGATTCCACCGGATGGGACTTGAGATACTCCATCCGGTTCAATCCGTTGATATAGGCTTTTGCGCTGGCTGTGATGATATCCGGGTCCGCTCCGCGGCCCATGGCTTCCAGTCCGTTTTCCCGCAACCGGACCGTCACTTCGCCCTGTGCATCGGTTCCGCCCGTGATGGCGCTGATCGAAAATCGGACCAGTTCGGAGCCGGTCCCGGTCAGCCGGGCAATGGTGTTGAACGCGGCATCGATCGGGCCGTTTCCATAACCCGCATCCTGAGCCGGCCGGTCATTGATCATCATCCGGACACTGGCCATGGGCAAAACCGTGGTCCCGGCAATGACATGAAGGTAATCCAGGGCAAACACATCTTGTGTTTGCAGAAAGCCTTCGGCCACCAGCACCTCCAGGTCTTCATCAACCACATGCTTTTTCTTGTCGGCCAGTTCCTTGAATTTTGTAAAAAACAGGCCCAGTTCCTCTTCGGACAGATCATATCCCATGTCTTTTAAATGGGTACGAAGCGCATGACGGCCCGAATGTTTTCCCAGAACCATTTTATTGGTGTTCAGACCGATCGTTTCCGGTTTCATGATCTCGTAGGTCATGGGGTTTTTCAGGACACCGTCCTGATGAATTCCGGATTCGTGGGCAAATGCATTGGCGCCGACAACTGCCTTGTTGGGCTGAACCGGAATACCGGTGATCATGCTGACCAGCCGGCTGGTGGGATAAATGAATTCCGTCCGGATCCGGGAAGACATGGGCAGATAGTTGGGGCGGGTGTGAAGCGCCATTACCACTTCCTCCAGAGATGTATTTCCCGCACGTTCGCCGATGCCGTTAATGGTGACCTCCGCCTGTCTGGCGCCGGCCGAAATGGCCGCCAGGGTGTTTGCAGTCGCCAGCCCCAAATCGTTATGACAGTGAACACTTAAAATTGCCTGATGGATGTTCGGGGTGTGTTCCCGGACATATCGCACCAGTTCGGCAAATTCTTCGGGAACCGCATAGCCGACGGTATCCGGCAGATTGATCGTTGTCGCCCCAACCGATATGGCCGCCTCAAAAATCCGGCACAGAAAATCCCGGTCACTTCGGGACCCGTCCTCGGCGGAAAACTCGATGTTGTCCGTCAGGGTCTTTGCATATTTTACCGCATGAACCGCCTTTTCCACAACCTCATCCCGGGTCATCTTCAATTTGTACTGAAGATGCAGATCCGATGTGGCGATAAAGGTATGAATCCGGGGTTTGGCTGCATGACAAATAGCGCCCCACGCCCGGTCGATATCGGATGTTGAGGTTCGCGCCAAGGCCGCCACCTCTGTTTCTTTCAACTGTCCGGCAATTCGGGAAACCGCATCAAAATCGCCTTCGGATGCCGCCGGAAACCCGGCCTCGATCACATCCACCCCCAGCTTTTCCAGTTGGGTTGCCAGACGCAGTTTTTCGCCTGAATTCATGCTGGCGCCAGGGGATTGCTCACCATCCCGTAACGTGGTATCAAATATTCTGATCTGCTCTTTCATGGTCTTTGTCTCCTCAACAAAATATTGTCTGATCAAAACCGGCTTTCCTCCCTGTTGGGAAAGCAGCGGGTTTTGTGATCAAGCGCAATGGTAATAATAGGAAATTGAATTGATTTGTTAACAGAACCGGTGAATCGAAGACTTGTAGTCGAGGAAGGATCAATCAGAGCATGGGCCGCAGGACGAGTCGTATTCGAAACCCTGCGGCGTTCACCATCTCCGGTATGTGGTTGGTCATGTTCATGTGTGTATCAGTTTCTTGGATTAAACAATCGAGTTGAGAATCAACGATAAGCGAAATTTAATTTTCTTGCAAGGGGATAATCAACTATTGGGATCGGTGAGCGCTGCGCCCTGAAAGTTCCATTTTTTTGTTCCCCGTCTTTCAGAGCTTACGCATATTCGAGGCATCGTTCTTGCTATCAGGAAATTTCCCCTGATTCACGCCGCGTTCAAAACAGGTTCTGGCATACCAGTCAATCTGCCTGCAGATACCCCGAATGATGCTGACTTCTCCGGCTCTAACCTGATACCGTGTAAAAAATCGCCGGATTTTGTTCATCCAGTAATCCGGATTTTCCGGATTGATATAGCTGATTTGAACCAGCACATCCCTGAGTTGATCATACATCCCATCCAGCTCATGGCGGCTCGCCAAACGGGGTGCGCGGGGAAAGGCCTCCGGCAGGCTGGCCTGATACAGTTCGTAACACATCACCATGACCGCCTGGGCCAGATTCAACGACGCGAATTCCGCAGTGGGGATATGAATCAGTTCATGACAGAGCCGAATATCCTCATTGGTTAATCCGCGGTCTTCAGGGCCAAAAACCAGGGCCACCCGGTTTTTCATGGCAATGGGAATAAGCCTCGCCGCCATGATTCTGGGAGAAAAAACAACATCCCGCTCTCCGCCCAGTCTGGCTGTCGTGCCAATGACATACTGAAACGGCGCCAATGCGTCCCGGAGACTTTGAAAAACCTGAATCTGCTCGATCAGGCTCACAGCTTCATGGGTGGCCATTTTTTGCATTCGGGGTAAATCAAAATTTTCCGGATTGACAACAATCAGACGGCGCATACCCATGTTTTTCATGGCCCTGGCCGCAGCCCCGATATTTTCGGGATACCGGGGCCGTTGAAGAACAATGGCAACCTGATCCAAACGAATGCGGCCATCAGACATCAGACAACAATTTCAAACCGGTTGAAAAAATATCCCATTTCAAACACGGCAGTTTCCGGCGCATCCGAGCCATGAACCACATTTTTTTCAATATCCGTGGCAAAATCGCGTCGAATGGTGCCTTCCGCTGCATCCTTGAAATTGGTTGCCCCCATCAAATCCCGATATCGTGCGATGACGTTATCGCCTTCAAGAATCATCACCACAACAGGCCCGGATGACATGAATCCGGTCAGACTCTTAAAAAATGGACGTTCTTGATGAACCGCATAAAATCCCTCGGCCTGGGATTTGGTCATCTGAATCATTTTCATGGCGACGATACGGATCTGATTCTGTTCCAGCCGTCTGACAACTTCGCCGATGAGTCCCCGTTGAACCCCATCGGGCTTAATAATGGACAATGTATGCTGTATCATTATGGTCTTCCTTTCCTTAAGAATAGGTTATTGAACATGAGTCTGGATTCGAAGCGCTGACAGAATTTCTGTCACCCGCTTTTGTGCCTGTTCCGGCTTTTTGATCCCGGTGAATGCCAGGATCATCCGGGAAGCTTCAATCGGTTGCTCCTGACGTCGGGTCAGCAGCAGCCGGTAATAGACCGGGAGGTCATCGTAATAGCATTGAGAAAGAGCGACCGCAAGACTTCTGATATGTTCTTTTTCCGCCGGTGACGCACCACCCGTCATGGCAACCCGCGCCAACGCCACGCGAATATCGGATTTGATCCGGCTATACCGTCTGATCGGCATCAGAAAAAACCGGAGAAGAACATAACCAAACGCACCCAAACCAAAACTGATGGTCGCTGCGATAATCAATCGTTCCATTTCAAATCCCGATGATATCTTTTTTGTTTCAGATAATCATAAACAGCCAGGGTTCTCGTGCGGGTATCCGCCACAGACCCGCTGTTATCGATCACGATTTTTATCAGCTTTTTCTTTTCCTCTATGGACAACTGGGAACGAATTTTTGCCAGCGCATCCGCTTCGGAAATACCATCCCGCTTCATCAGCCGGCTGATCTGAACGGCTTCCGGAACATAGACCAGAATGGTATCCGGCATATTGTGGTGCATATTCGTTTCGATCAACAGGGGCACATCCAAAATCACCACCGCATCCGGATCGGATAGGGTAATCTCATTAATTTTATTGGCCATTTCCTGAAACACATGGGGGTGAACCATTTTGTCGAGGCGCAACTTCTGGGTCATATCGTTGAATATGATGCGTCCCAAAGCGATCCTGTCAATTTCCCCGTCGGCAAGGAGAATGCCCTCTCCAAACCCATCCACAATGGATTTCCATGCCGGTTTGCCCTGTTGCACCACGTCATGGCTGATCTGATCCGCATCAACGATAAGAGCTCCGGCCTTCAGAAATATGGCCGATACGGTTGATTTACCGGTCCCGATACCGCCGGTCAATCCTGCCAGAATCACACCCCCTCCTTATTATGGACTTCCGAATCTTGGCGTTGATGGAAAACGTAAATCGTGAACCTTATAGGGGTAAGCTGCGGAATGTGTCAAGTTGAATTCGGTTTTTCGCAATTTCAGAACCCATCGGCTTTTATCCCCCACGAGATTTTTCTTCATCTGCTGGTTACGGTCCCGGACCAGGATCGGCCGGGGTATGAAAAAAATCTTGCAGATTTATTACGCCTGGGCAAAAATACAGGGGTGAACAAAGTTTCGTGATGATCATGGCATTGAGGATATAACCACTGAATTCCTCATTCTGACGACGGGCAAGTGGAGGTAATGAATTTCCATGATTAAACATTTTGTGATTGGACTGATCGGCCTGCTACTAAGCGGCCAGTTGGCATTTTCTGCTGAAACTGCCATTGGCAGCATTAAAACCGTTCAAAATAGTGCCAGTATAAAACGCGGCAGAGATATGATCCCCGCGCAGGAAGGCGCGATGATTTTTGCCGGAGACACACTGTTCACGGATCACACCGGAACAATCGGTGTTATTTTCCGGGATGATGCCATGGTTTCGTTGGGACCTAACAGTCAGGTAAAAATAGATGAATTTCTGTTTCAGCCGGCGAAGGGTCAGTTCGCGTTCATTACTCGACTGATTCAGGGCACTGCCGCATTTGTTTCCGGACAGATTGCCAAGCTGGCTCCTGAATCCATGAAGGTACAGACCCCGGTTGCGGAAATCGGTGTCAGGGGAACCCGATTTGCGGTACAGGCGGAAGGAGATTAGAAACCATGCGTTCTGTATATCAATGTCGGATTGTTCTTTTCATTTGGCTGATCGTCTTTACGACTGGCTGCGGTGGTCCCCATCGTCAGACAGAATCGTCTTTTCCATCATCCAGTCAGGAGAAGGCCGATGTTATCATCCGGCTGATACGGGAGCCCGCGCCTGCCCGTCCACAGCATCAGATGGTCCTGTTGCCGAATGCCGATGGTGAAACGGGCCAGATGATTATTAAAACCGCAGCCGGCTCGCAAACCATTGATCGCGCCTATCTGTCAACCCGGATCGACTCTCCGGAAGCCGCACCCAATCCACCTTCAGAAATGTCGCTGGAGGAGATTCAGCGAATTTTTGGTGCAGCCCTTTCGGCCATGCCCGATTCTGCCATACACATTCTGTTATATTTCAATCAATCGTCGTCCGAATTGATTCCGGAATCGGGTGCACTGATCCCACAGATCGTGACGCTGATCGCCAAACGCAAAGCAACGGATATAAGCGTCTGGGGACATACAGACCGAGTCGGATCAACTGATTCCAATCTGAAACTGTCTCAGGCGCGGGCCAATACCGTCAGCCGATTGCTGATGACTCAGGGCGTTCCAGCGGAAAATCTGGATATCCAGTTTTTTGGTGAGACACTTCCCCATGTTCCCACAGCGGATGGGGTCAGTGAACCGCGTAATCGGCGGGTAGAGGTCGTTGTGCGGTAAGAAAAAACATAGCTTTTAAGATAAAGATTTTGGGTGCGTTATCGGTCGGGGATAACTTCACATCTACCGTCATCCCGGAATTACCCCGGAATGACGGCATTGTGATGTATTGCTTTCTGATCTTTAATTTCCTTCAGCTTATCCGGTAATAGTAACTCAATTACATCCCACCGCCCACGGAATGGACGCCAATCTCATATCCCAGAATTTCGGGAAGCCATAGAACGACATCCGGTAAATAGGTCATCAGAAGCAGAACGCCAATCTGAATGATCAGAAATGGCGCAACCGCCTTGGTGACATAAATAATATCCCGATTGGCAATCGAACCGGTAATATACAGACTGACCCCCACTGGCGGCGTACAGTATCCTATGGCCAGATTCACGGTCATGATCAGTCCAAAATGAATCGGATCGATCCCAAACGCCGCCAGTAGCGGCAGACAGACCGGCCCGATGATCAGCGTGGCTGATATGATATCCATCAGCATTCCGACTACCAAAAGAATCATGTTGATGGCCATCAGAAATACAACAGGTGACTGAATGCTGCCGGTTACGGCTTCGGTGATTTTTGCCGGGATGGATTCAATGGTCAGGTACCGACCCAGACAGGAGGCGCCAGCCACAATGATCAACAGGGTTGCAGAGGTTACAGCAGAGCTGACCACTACCTTTTTGACATCCATCAGCTTCATGGACCTGTGGATGAACAGCTCCACGACAAGCGCATACACACAGGCCACAACCGCAGCCTCATTGGCGGTATAAGCCCCTGAATAGATCCCCGCAAAAATGACGACCGGCAACATGAGCGACCAGAAGCATTCCCGAAAAATTGCCCAGACATGTCCGGCACTGGGTATCGGCATTTTAACCACATTCGGATTTTTTCTGAAAACGAAATAGGAATAGAGGCAGGTCAAGGTCACAATCAGAAGACCAGGCACAAATCCGGTCAGAAACAGGGCTTCAAGCGAGCAGTTGCTGATCATGCTGTAAAGAATCATGCCGATGCTGGGGGGGATAATGACGCCCAGATTGCCGGAGGTGGCCATTACGCCAATGCTGTAGGGATCGTCGTATCCGTTTTCGCGCAATGCCGGAATCATGAATCCACCCAGGGCGACCACTGTGGCAACGGTTGAACCCGAAATTGCGCCGAACAGCGCACAGGCCAGAATACCCGCCATTCCCAATCCGCCAGGCAGCCAGCTTACCAGCACATTGGCAAATTTGATCAACTTTTCTACAATGGTCCCTGTTGTCATGATATTGCCGCAGAGAATGAAAAACAGCACCACAACCAGAGCAAAATTATCCATGCTACGAAATACGGTCTGAATCAGAAGCAACATGGGAATATCGGTAAATATCAGCATTGATATCACCGACGTGAAAAACAGGCACATGAATACCGGAACATAAGCTGCCATCATACCCAGCAGAAGCAGCAGTGGAACAACGTAGGTCCATTCCATAAACCAGATTTCTCCCTATTTATTCAGTATGGGACTTATCAGAAACGAATAGATGGTGATGATCAGCGACGTTCCTTGAACGAAATAAAATCCTGATACATGACCTGAATCGTCCGCAAAATCATCATGCCCCCCATCAAGGGCATCAGGGCATAGAGATAGACCAGCGGTATTTCCAGTATGATGGTTTTCTGATTGGTTGTCGCCTGAAGGGCTGCAATCTGCCAACCATAATAGAGCATCATCGTGGCAAACACCAACGTGACCAGATTGCTGAAGAACAACAGCGGATATTTGGTTTTTGGCACCAGTTGAAGGAGAACATCCACCTTGATCATGGAACGGTTTTTGACAGCGGCACTGCAGCCTATCAGCGTCGTATAGATGATAACCTCCCGAACCAGTTCTTCTGACCAGGCAAGAGAATAATTGATCGTATATCGCAGAATCACATTCACAAACAATGCCATTAGTACAACCATGACGGTTATAAACAGGGTCCAGTCCTCAAAAAAAGTCAATACCTTGTCTATGGCATTCAGTAGCGTCTTGAGCATAAATCGATTCCTTGCAGGGCATCAATGACTTAGACAGTTATAGCTCCAGATGAACATCCCAGGCTTTCCGGGTTTCTTCAGAATTTGTCAAAATGATGGGTGTTTTGCTCCCAAGCCCATGGGAGCAAAACGATCCTGTATCTGATATAAAAAACGGATATCTGAATCCGGCGTGAGGATTATGGTTTATAGCCCATGAGATCCTGCACTTCTTTAAGATAATTTTCAGACTTGTACGTATCGCCCGGGTAGAGCTTGTTGATTTCTGCGGCATACGCTTTGTGGGCAGCATCTCCCTGGCTTTTCAACGTCGCCATATCGGCATCGGACAGTGTGAAAAATGTAACGCCTGCGGCTTTGGCTTTCTGAATTTCTTCAGCTTCCTGCAGTTTATCCTCTGCTCGCATCTTCGTACTGACGTCGTTCAGGGTTTCCCGGAATATTTTCTGAAGATCAGGCGAAAGCGTATTGAACCATGCCTTGTTGAATATCCAGATAAACAGACCCTGAGCATAGTTCAATTGCGTAAAAAACTTGGCATCTTCAAATTTTTTGGTGATGCTGCAGACCGTAAGCGTGTGATCCAGGCCGGTAATTACGCCCTGTTTCAGGGCAATGGGAACATCAGGCCATGGCATGGCAACCGGGTTGAATCCCCATGATTTGTACAGCAACTGGTTGACGGCGGCCTCGGCGGTGCGGAATTTGATTTTTTTGGCATCTTCAATGGTTTTGACCGGCGTCATGGTCGCCCATCCATAATTGCCATAACTCGTAATGTTCAGACCAATGATTCCATTATGATCCATGGCCATCATAAAGTGATCGAACAGTTTACCGCTGTTGGCAAATTTGTCCAGTTTTTCAAACGAATCAATCAGAAACGGCAGGTTCACAACCCCGAATCGGGGTCCCAGGTTTGTAGATGCCACAGAACTGACACCCATTCCCTGAATCGCACCCATCTGGAGTTGATTCAGAACCTCAACTTCACCACCCAACATGGAAAATGGTTTATAATCGATATAAATCTGACCATTTGTCCGCTTCCAGAGTTCATCCCGAAATGCAAATCCGGTAAACACCCCTTTCAGACCCGGATGTGAGACATTTGAAACGATGCACTTATATTTTGCTGTTGACGGGTCAAATGCCGGTTTCCACGCATCCAATGAAGGACCCGCTGCAAAGACGGCTCCGGCGAACAAACATGCTGCTGCCACAAGCACCACGATCATGGACAACTGGTTCTTCTTCATGCTGATCTCCTTTACAATATGGGTTTGGTGATAGTTACTAAATATTATTCATTTGCAAAACAATATTTATAAGCTATATTTCAGCTATCGGGAATTTTGTCAAGGGAAAAACAAGATCAGATTTTATGTGAAAAAAGCGATCGAATGGTGGCAATAAATATTAGATTAAAATACAGTTGGTTGTAAACACAATGTACAATAGTTATTTTTTTGATGCGGCCCAAAGGTGGTTGATGCTTTTTTCAGATTTCAATTTTTTGGGAGTGTTTCTTGCATTTTCAGGCTTGCTAAAAAGGCGATGACGGCTGAAATCAGCATGAATATAAACAGGCTTCGATATCCCTGAATTGTAAATGCATCTGCAACACGCCCCTGTCTTTCCAGCAGATAGCCGGTGAATGGCTGCATAATGGCGCCTCCGGCAAAGGGAAACAGATTGACCAGTCCGGTTGCTGTTCCTGCAATTTGAACCGGAAACAATTCTTTGGTGGTCGTGAAGCCAATGACAACGATTGCGCTGGAAAAAACACCCAGCCCAAAAAAAATCAGATAAAGACATATTTTTGGCAATTGATTGATAAATACTGTCAGTATTCCCATTAACACCATTATCACAATTGCAGACAGAACCAGAACCGGCTTTCTTCCCTTAACCACATGCGTGGACAGATAGCTGAGAAGCGGACTGCCAACAATCATCCCAATGGCCAACATTGATAAAATCCGACCGGATTCAAACCGGGTCAGTCCATACACTTGAGTTAAGAAAGGTCCGCCCCAGAGTCCTCCCACCGTAAAAAAAATGCCGCAGGTAAAGAAAAACCATATGGCGACAGGCCAGAAAAACGGGGAAGAAAGGACAGTTTTAAGGCCTTCCTTCAGAGATATCGGTTGATTGGATGATGATGAGGGATGAACGATATCAGGCCATCCCTTTTTGGACGGGGTATCCCGAACCCAGACCCAGACCATAATCCCAAGAATACTTGTCGCCACGCCAACCCAGATAAACGAATAGCGCCAGCCGATTACCGAATTGAGCCATACCAGAGGTGATGCGGCACTCAGTGATCCAATCCCACCCATTGCCATCAGAATTCCTGTCATTTGGGAAAACTCTCTGGGCATAAACCACGCTGACAGAATTTTTAGAGTCGGAACAAACAGCATGGCAACACCAAGCCCGACCAGCGCACGTCCAAAAATCGCCATGCCGGCAGAGTTGGCCAATCCCAGAATAATTGACCCGATACAGGCGATAAAGAAAAATGCGGTAATCGTGTTGCGGGGTCCCCAAGAATCCGACAGTAATCCGGCAGGGAGTTGCATGACTGCATAAGGATAAAAATAGGCTGAGGCGAGAAATCCGGTTAACGCGCCTCCGGTCTTCAGATCGGCCATCATGTCAACCGCCATAACAGCCGGACATAATCGATGGAAATAAACAAGGATATAGCCCAGTGCCAGTATCCAGAAAATAATCCATCGGTAGAATCGAACAGAATTCAGAGCCTGAGATGTCATGATACCTGCTTTCCGGTCCAGAAACCCGCTGGATCGAACTGTTTTAGCATGTTAAGCTCGGATGCAGTGGGAGGAAGTGTGATCTGAACGGGTTTCGCGACCTTCAATGGCCATCCCGTATGTTCCTGAACCATTTCCACGCTTACCCCTGGATGAACGGATTTAAGAACCATTTGACAATCGTCCGGATCAAAATTGAAAATTCCCAGCGTGGTAATTACCGTGGAAGGCCCACCTCGTGGCAGCCCGACCCGCTGCCGCCATCCTGGACCATCTCCGTATCCCGGTGAGGTGATATAATCAACCCGTTCGACAAAACGGCGCTTTTCATGAGCCATTACCAGAATATGACGTTTCGCCAGGCTGGCCAGATCACAGGCGCCCCCGCTCCCCGGAAGGCTGGAAAAGCGTCCATTCCAGTCGCCTACCTGTGTCGTATTCAGATTTCCAAAGCGATCGACCTGTGCCCCACCCAAAAAACTGACGTCAACCCGACCCTGCTGCAGCAAAGACATGGCATCCGCTGTATCCGCCAGCCACATGGCCTGATACAGATTGGGTAAATCACCCATTGTCATTATGGGTTCCGGTGCAACCCGGTCCCGAACAATGCCCAACTCATAAATACCGATGGCATCCGGTGCATGAAGGCTTTTGGCAAGCAGAAATCCGAGAAGCGGCAGACGCATTCCGACAAAGATGATCTCATGATTCCGGATTTCACGTGCTGCGGCAGCCACCATTAATTGGGCTGAATTATATGCAGGGGTATCAGTATCCATAATTCACCGGTTCTGTAAAAGAGGAATTCTTGATTGCCAAATTTTCCATTTTTCCATGGCCGACAATCTGTTTCATGAAATCATCCCTGTCCAGAACATCCATCACATGCCGGTTCATCCATTCCTGAAAGATCTCAGGCGTTTTACTGTTCTGCTGATATTCCAGGAAATAGTCATGGTCCCGGTTATAATACCCCGGGACTGGAGATGGATAACCGCCCCATGGGGTATGACAGACTGCGCTGACGCGAAACCCAGGGAATATGACGCGGTTGGGATCGCTGGAAATGACATCGGATGGAACAATTTCTTCCGCAGTCAGAATGATGTCACGGCTTGCCATGCACGCCTCGCGGGTGATTCCCAGGCTTCCCCACAGGTGGGCATTTCCCATTGCATCAGCCCTCTGAACATGGATAATTGCAACATCGGGTGAAATGTGACCGACCGCAGCCATCATATCTCCGGTGAATGGACAGGTGACCGTTTTCAATCCGGTGTTAAAAGCGGACAGATCGCTTCCCAACGTCGAGCGGGTTGGTAAAAAAGAGACGCCCATCGCGGCGGCTTTGAGGGCAAGCGATATGGTAAAATTGGAATGATGTTCAACACAGATACGCCTGCTCTCAACCGCTTTCTTATAATTATAGCCCAACCCCGTGATGACGTTTCCAACCCATGCTGCCTGAATTCTTTTTACACACTCAGCCCCGACAAGTTGATCAAACAAAATATCAGAAATAGGACCAATCAGGGTGAGTTCCTTCTTTTTCTGGCGAATGATTTCATATCCGGCTGCAAACGGAATGCAGGTTTCGAGTGCGGTACAGCAGACAATCGATGTACCATGCTGAATCCATTTGGAGATAGCATTTGAAAGCGAATATAATTTGGATCCTGACACGGTTATCTTCTCCGAAAAGATTTTCAGTCAGCGGTTTTTATATAGATTATGGCTCAAAAATCAGTAGGTTTTACATGTTGAAAAAAAAAGCCCATTCTTATGCAGAATGGGCTTTTTATGTTAACTGCCGGGCTGAACGGAAAGCGCATATCAAGAAATGCTAGATTTGGCGTCTCCCGTTGTGCGGTCTGCATTGGATTCAGAAGAAGTTGTCACAACCGGTTTAATCTCATTTTCCAATTTCTTGGACTCGGTTGATTTGATTTTCTTGTTTTTGGATGGTCGATAGCCAAGGGATTTCTTTTTTCTGGGTTCGAAAGCCAGTCCTTTTTCGATTCCAACCAGCTCAATCAATGATATGGGAGCCGCATCGCCAGGCCTTCTACCGACTTTGATTATTCTTGTATATCCGCCATTGATGTCACCATAGCGAACACCCGCTTCATTAAATAACTTATATACAACGTCTTTTTCTGTTATTACAGCCAAGGCCAGCCTTCTGGCATGCAGATCACCGCGCTTTGCCAGTGTAATCATATCATCTGCCCATTTTCGAAGTTCTTTGGCTTTGACATCGGTTGTTTGGATATGATCGAATTTAAAGAGCGACGTGACCAGATTCCGAAACAATGCTTTTCTATGGCTGCTTGTGCGGCCGAGTTTAACGCCAGTTTTTTGGTGTCTCATTGAATTATTTACACTCCTTCTGCCAGGTCGTCTTCAGGGGGAACAAAGCCGTCAAGTTTCATTCCGAGAGATAGACCCATTCCGGTAAGGACTTCCTTGATTTCATTTAAGGATTTTCTGCCAAAATTTTTGGTCTTCAGCATTTCTGCTTCGGTTTTGCTTACCAATTGATATATTTTATAAATATCTGCATTTTTCAAACAGTTCGCGCTGCGGACAGATAGTTCAAGTTCTTCAACAGATCTGAAAAGATTATCATTGAACAGGTTTTTGGGTAAATCATCAAATTCTTTTTCGGGTTGAGGAAGAGAATGCTCATCAAAATTGACAAAGACCGACAACTGTTCTTTCATGATTTTGGCAGAATAGGCCACGGCATCCTCAGGTGCAATACTGCTGTCAGTCCAAACCTCCAGGGTCAGTTTGTCATAATCGGTTTTTTGTCCGACGCGGGCGTTGCCAACAATATAAACCACTCTCTTGATCGGTGAAAATATGGCATCAATCGGAATGGTTCCGACGGGTGCATTTTCATCCTTATTGTTTTCAGAAAGTGTATATCCTTTTCCGACTTTTACGGTCAAGGTCATGCTGAGTTTCGCGTTGGTCGATAGCGTTGCGATATATTGATCCGGGTTCAGAATCTCACATCGGTTGTCTTCACTGATAATATCCCCGGCCGTAATGATGCATTCGCCCGCTGCACGAATATAAAGTGTTTTGGGTTCGGGGTCGGAAATACGAAACCGTATTTCTTTTAAATTCAATATAATCTCTGAGACATCCTCGACCACACCAGGGATGGCGCTGAATTCATGCATCACTTCGTCAAACTTCACACCGACAATTGCCGCGCCATGAAGTGAAGATAGCATTATTCGCCTGAGCGAATTTCCCAGTGTCGTTCCAAATCCGCGTTCAAGTGGTTCACAAACGAACTTTCCATAATCGGGTGTGCTTGCAACCTCAACCTTGTCCGGCCGAATCATATTTTGCCAGTTAATACACATCAGTTCATTAGATGCCATTATGATACTTTAAACTCCTTTCAGGGGATTTCAACCGCATATGGTTCATAAAGGCGAAAAACAGATTGGCGAAATCTGTCAAGGCTGAGACGGCTGGAGAACGGCCCGTCTTTCCACTTCCAACAACGGAACGCCCCCTTATCTATTTAGAGTACAGTTCTACGATTAACTGTTCCATAATCGGCATAGTAATATCTTCTCTGGATGGCATTGCTTTCACGATTCCGGAAAAAGTCTCTTTTTTAAGCTCAAGCCATTGCGGGATACCGCGTCTGACCACGGCTTCTGTGGAATCCTGGATGATTTTAACTGATTTACTGGATTCTTTCAGTTCAATCACATCTCCCGGTTTAACGATAAAGGATGGGATATCCACGGTCCGGCCATTTACGGTAAAATGACAATGCCTGACAAAATGCCTGCCTTGGGTTCTGGAATTGGTAAATCCAAACCGGTAGACCACATTATCCAATCGTCTTTCCAGCATCATCAACAAATTAACACCCGTAATACCTTTTTGGCTTTCCGAACGATGGAAAAAAAGCCTGAACTGTTTTTCTGAAAGGCCATAAATTCGTTTGACTTTTTGCTTTTCACGAAGCTGTATTCCGTAATCCGATGTCTTTCTGCCGCGTCTTTGTCCATGTTGTCCAGGAGGAAACCCTCTTCTATCGTATGCGCATTTATCCGAATAACAACGATCGCCCTTCAGAAAAAGCTTTTGATTTTCACGCCGGCAAAGCCTGCAAACAGAATCTGTGTATCTTGACAAATCTTCCTCCTTTACCTTCTTCGGCAATCAAAAAACCAAATATAAATATGCAAATCAAACCCTTCTACGTTTGGGCGGACGGCAACCATTGTGAGGAATAGGTGTAACGTCTTTAATGGAATGTATCGAAAATCCTGCGGCCTGCAAAGATCGCAAGGCAGACTCCCGGCCTGCGCCAGGGCCCTTGACAAATACTTCCACATTTTTCATACCATATTCCTGGGCTTTTTTCACAGCATCTTCGGCTGTTAATTGCGCGGCAAAAGGGGTGCTTTTTCGAGACCCTTTAAAGCCCTGAATCCCGGCGCTCGACCATGACACAACATTGCCTGCTGTATCGGTAATACTGATGATCGTGTTGTTAAATGTGGATTGTATATGAACAACTCCATTGGGAATATTCTTTTTTTCTTTTTTTTTGGTACGGGTTCTTTTAGCCATGTATTGCGCCCTTGTCTCCTTCAGATACAGCTATTTTTTGGTAGCAGCTTTTTTCTTGACTGCGGCTCTTCTTGGTCCTTTTCGGGTCCGTGCGTTTGTTTTGGTCCGTTGTCCGTGAACCGGAAGCGACTTTCTGTGTCGAAGACCTCTGTAGCATCCAAGATCCATCAGTCGCTTAATACTCATGGATATCTGACTGCGAAGTTCCCCCTCAACTTTGAGTTCACTATCGATCACTTTACGGATGTCATTGACTTCAGATTCGGAGAGTTGTTCGACTCGTTTGTTTGGGTCGATCTTCAATTGATCAAGAATCTTCTTTGAAGTCGGTAAACCGATACCATAAATATAGGTCAGTCCAACCTCAACTCGTTTCCGCTTCGGTAAATCCACCCCAGCAATTCTAGCCAACGCTTATCCTCCTATCCTTGCCTTTGTTTATGACGTCGATTTTCGCAAATGACCCGCAGTACGCCTTTTCGACGAACAATTTTGCATTTGCTGCAGATTTTTTTTACAGATGCTCTGACTTTCATGTTGTTCTCCTTACCCTAATCCTTGCCTGATTCTGATAGTCAGAATTTGGTTATATCTTCTCGGTCAGTGTGAAGGGTTTTCAGCATCATCCTGTTTGCGAATATGCCGATTGTTGCAGTCTATTTTGAGCGATATGTAATTCTTCCCCGAGTCAAGTCATACGGTGAAAGCTCAACGGTTACCTTGTCACCTGGAAGAATTTTAATAAAATGCATACGCATTTTTCCGGATATATGTGCCAGAATTTGGTGCTTGTTATCCAGTTCAACCTTAAACATGGCATTGGGAAGCGTTTCAAGAACCTTTCCCTCAACTTTTATTGCCTCTTCCTTTGACATAAAGACACTTCTCCAATGACTAACCATTCATTCTGATACTGTCGGAAAATATACATATATTTAAACCATCTACACGGGCCTGACACTCGAAATGCCAATTCAGTGAATAAGTGGTCTCGACCCGTTTCAGTCTGTGTAACCGAATACGTCCAAAGTGATCATGACCGCCCCTTGATCATGACCGCCCCTTGATCTTGCCGCCGCCTTTTTTCAGAAAGCCCTCATAGTTCCGGCTGATAATATGAGACTCCATCTGTGCCATCGTATCGACCGCAACGCCAACGACAATCAAAAGAGCGGTACCACCAAAATAGAATGGTACATTAAATTGTGCAATCAGAATGGATGGCAGAACGCAGACACATGAAACATAAAAAGCTCCCCCAAGCGTGATCCTGGTCAGAACGCGATCGATGTAGTCAGCCGTACGTTTTCCTGGTCTGATTCCGGGAATGAATCCGCCATGCTTTTTCATGTTTTCTGCAACATCAACCGGATTAAATGTTACGGCCGTGTAAAAATAACAGAAAAAGAAAATAAACCCAACAAATAAGAGTTCATACAAAAATTTTCCAGGCATTATGGAATCCGCAATTTGTTTTACCCATGGAACAGCGATAAAACTGGCTATCGTTGCAGGGAACATGATGATGGAAGATGCAAATATGGGTGGAATAACACCGGAGGTGTTTATTTTAAGAGGTAAATGGGTGCTTTGACCGCCATACAACCGTCTTCCGACCACCCGTTTGGCATATTGAACCGGAATTCTTCGCTGCCCCTGTTCAACAAAAATGATGACACCGACAACAGCCACCATTAATACCAGCATGAGAATAACCGTGAAAATATTAATTTCACCAGTGGAAACCAGATGGAAGGTATTGCTGATAGCATTAGGCATCCGAACAACGATGCCGGAAAAAATGATCAGTGAAATACCATTTCCAATTCCTCTTTCGGTAATTTGCTCACCCAGCCACATGATAAATGCAGTGCCGGCTGTCAAAGTGATTACGGTCAGGATTCTAAATCCCCATCCAGGAATCAGAACAACCGGTGCACCTCCAGGAGCTGCCATACTTTCCAGTCCGATACTGATACCAAACCCCTGTATCGCGCTAAGAACGACTGTGCCATATCGGGTGTATTGGGTTATCTTTTTCCTTCCCTGTTCTCCTTCTTTGGACAGGCGTTCCAGGTGCGGAACAACAACAGTCAGCAGTTGGAGAATAATTGAAGCACTGATATAGGGCATTATCCCTAAGGCAAAGACCGATAACCGTTCAAATGCGCCACCGGAAAACATGTCGAATAGACCTAACAGGGTTCCTTTGGCTTTGGCAAAGAAACTGGCCAGTGCGACTGCATCGATGCCAGGGACTGGGATATGAACGCCTATCCGATAGACAATGAGCAGCGCAAGCGAAAACAATATACGCTTTTTAAGCTCGGGAATTCGAAATATATTCTGGAATCCGCTTCCGATCATTCAGTTGCCTCTATTTTACCGCCGGCAGCCTCAATTTTAGCTTTGGCTCCGGCACTGAGATGCTTCAATCGAATAATCAAGGGAATTGCGATATCTCCCTTACCAAGAATTTTAATCTCATCAAATTGCCCTTTGATGATTCCGACGTTTCGGAGGCTTATCTCATCTACCACACTTCCGGCTTCAAATTTCAATAAATCCGTGAGATTGACAGTGGCATATTTTTTTTTGAATATGGATACGAAACCTCTTTTTGGAAGTCTTCTGTGAATCGGCATCTGTCCGCCCTCGAAACCGGGCCGAACACCTCCTCCAGAACGGGCATTTTGTCCTTTTGCTCCTTTACCGGCAGTTTTTCCCAGTCCGGACGACTCCCCTCTTCCAACGCGTTTTCTGCTTTTTCGCGCTCCTTCTGCAGGCTTGAGCTCGCTGAGTTTCATTTACTTCTCCTCGGTTGCAACAAGATGGGAAATCTTGAATATTTGGCCCCTGATAGAAGGTGAATTTTGAAATATACGGGATCGATTCAGTCTTGTCAGGCCCATACTTCTCAGAACCCGTCGGTGCTTTTCGGGTCTTCCGATCATACTTTTTATCAATGTAACTTTTATGGTTTCAGCCATGATTTCTCCCTGTGCTACAGCTCTTCAATCCTTTTGCCGCGTCTTTCGGCAATCTGACTGCGACTTTGAAGTCTCTGTAATCCATCGATGGTTGCTTTGACCACGTTATGCGGATTATGTGATCCCATACATTTGGTCAATATATTTTGAATACCGCAGGCCTCGAGAATCGCACGTACCGCACCACCGGCTATCAATCCCGTGCCTTCTGAGGCAGGTTTCAATAAAACCTTTCCTGCGCCATATTTTCCGATTATCTCATAGGGAATGGTACCTTCTTCAAGCGGAATTTTGACGATATTTTTTTTAGCCTGTTCAACACCTTTTCGAATTGCTTCTGGTACTTCACCGGCCTTTCCCAAACCATATCCAACACTTCCCGCTCCATCCCCTACAACTACAATAGCGCTGAAACTAAATCTGCGTCCCCCTTTTACAACTTTTGCAACTCGATTCAGGTGAACGACCTTATCAATGAACTGGCTCTCTACGCTTTCTTGCTTTAACAACGGCATTCCTCCTTGTCTAAAAATCAAGTCCTTTTTCACGCGCTCCATCACTCACTGCTTTCACTCGCCCGTGATAGAGGAATCCATTCCGGTCAAAAACCACTTTCTTTATCCCATTCTGAATCGCTCTTTCGGCAATTCGCTTTCCAATGAATGTGGCAGCTTCGACCTTATTCTGAAACTTTTGATGTTCTTTTAATTCTTTTTCAAGGGATGAGGCCGATACCAGAGTCTGTCCAGTGGAGTCATCGATAATTTGTGCGTAAATCTCTTTAGCGCTGCGAAAAACACAAAGCCGGGGTCTCTCTGGTGTCCCGATCAATGATTTTCGTATTCGCTTTTTTCTCTTGAGCCTGGCGTTCAGTTTCGTGTTGGTGGATCCCATCTTCAATGTCCTTATACTCGATTTCTGTCCTCACCGGGACGATAACAACAGAACAATAACGAAGTTAACCGGCAAATGGCAAAAATCGTAAATGGCTTTCATTGATATGAAACTTATGGTTTATGTAATAATAACTTTTTAGGATTGAGCAATTGTACATCAATACAATGAATCGTCGATTTATTTGCTTTCTTGCAGGTTGTTACAAAACCGCAATGAAAGACGCTGGTTTTTATTTTGTTCCGGTTTTACCGGCCTTTTTCTTGATCTTATCCTCAGAAAAGCGAATTCCTTTACCTTTGTAAGGTTCTGGTGGCCTCAATCGCTTTAAATTGGCCGCGGTGTGACCGAGCAACTCCTTGTCAATTCCGGATAAAACGATAACATTATTCTTATCAACAGTGGCCGATATGCCATCCGGGAGCTCAAAATTAATTGGATGAGAATATCCAATCGACAGGGCCAAAATGTTTCCGGTCAGAGATGCACGATATCCGATTCCGACAATTTCGATATTCCGCTGAAAACCACTGCTGACCCCGGTTACCATATTGGCAAGCAATGCACGGGTCAAACCCTGCAATGCATTTTCTTTGGCCTTTCCGGGTTTAAGAAGTACATGCGCAGTCTCATTATCCATTTGAATATCAACAAAAGGATGGACCGTCATACTTAAGGAACCTTTTTCACCCTTTACCGTCACTCGACTTCCCTCACAGGTCATATTCACCTTGTCGGGAAGCGGAATGGGCTTTTTTCCTACTCGAGACATTTCATTACCTCTTGAGTTACCAGATTTTGCAGAGAAGTTCTCCGCCAATGTTTTCGATCTTGGCCTGTTTGTCAGACAGTATCCCTTTTGAGGTGGTCAGGATGGAAATACCTAATCCGTTCAATACTGGCTTGATTTCTTTGCCTTTATTGTAAACACGACGACTGGGCTTACTAATGCGCTCTATACCCATGATTGCACTGGAATGGTTCAGCCCATATTTCAGATACACCCGAAGGACACCCTGTTTATTGTCCTTGATGAATTTATAGTTTCGAATATATCCTTCAGCCTTCATCACCCGTGCAATCTCCAGTTTTAGACTGGATCCAGGAATATCAACGCTTGAAAATTTCGCCTTGAAGGCATTCCGGATTCGGGTCATCATATCGGCAATTGGGTCGCTTATAGCCATTGCATACTCCGTATATCTATCAGTTCGATCTATATGTTATAAAACCTAATTTTGCCTGAATATCTTCTACCAACTGGATTTTGTAACACCTGGAAGACTGCCCCCCAACGCAAGGGATCGAAAACAAATTCGACAAATTCCAAATTTTCGAATAAATCCTCTTGGCCTGCCGCACATGGGACATCGGTTGTATTTTCTAACCCCGAATTTGGGTTTAGCAACCGCTTTATTCATAAGCGCCTTTTTTGCCAACTCATCCTCCTTATGAATTTCATAAATTCATTAAAAACTTTATTAAACCTTAATTCCTGAATGGCATCCCCAAGAGACGAAGCAGTTCTTTGCCCTCTTTGTCCGTATTCGCTGAGGTGACAATTGTAATGTTCAAGCCCTTTGTTGTATCAATGGCATCAAAATTAATTTCGGGAAAGATAATATGTTCCTTTATACCAAGAGTATAATTTCCTCTCCCATCAAAGGCTTTTCCGGATACCCCTTTGAAATCTCTGACGCGCGGAAGTGCTATTCCCACCAGTCTGTTAAAAAAATCATACATTCGGATATGTCTAAGGGTAACCATACACCCTATTGGCATATTTTCCCGAAGCTTAAATGCGGCAATTGCTTTTTTGGACTTGGTAATTACGGGTTTTTGTCCGGAAATGGCGGCCAATTCAAGAACAGCCGAATCCAAAATTTTGATATTCTGGATTGCGTCTCCAAGTCCCATATTCAGAACAATCTTCTCTATCTTTGGCGCTTCCATCCGATTCCGGTAATTGAATTCTTTCATGAGTTGTGGCGCCACTTGTTCTTCGTAAAACACCTTGAGTTGTGACATACTTAACCTCTGCTGTCTGGTCCTATTTATCAATTTGCTCATTACATTTTCGGCAGACACGGACTTTTTTCCCGCCATCAAGCAGGGACATTTTAATTCGTACAGGAGACATGCAGCGATTACACATCATCATGACATTGGACCAGTTAATAGGCGCTTCAGTTTCGACAATTCCACCCTGTCTGTTTTTGGCGTCTTTTTTGGTATGCTTTTTGATAATATTTGCATGTTCAACCAAAATTGAGCTTTTTTTGCTGTTGATTTTGAGTATTTTACCGATTTTACCTTTGTCTTTACCGGTGATAACCTTAACCTTGTCGTCCTTTTTGAGGTGACATGTATGTTTTGTCATAAGCATCTTCTCCATCAGACTGGAATCACTATAGCACTTCTGGAGCAAGTGAAATAATTTTCATAAATTTTCGGGATCGAAGTTCCCTGGCGACAGGTCCAAAAATACGGGTTCCAATGGGTTCCTGGCTGGCATTAATCAGGACAGCAGAATTATCATCAAATCGAATATAAGTTCCATCCGGTCTTTTAATTTCTTTTTTTGTTCTGACTACGACAGCCTTCAGAACATCTCCTTTTTTGACCTTTGCATTGGGTATCGCCTCTTTAACGGATACGACGATGATATCACCGATACTGGCATACCGTCGTCTCGAACCGCCAAGAACCTTTAAGCAATGAACCGTTTTGGCACCGGAATTATCTGCCACGGTCAATCTTGTTTCAGCCTGGATCATTTTGTTTTATCCCCTGGTATTCAAATGGCTTTTTCAATGATTTTACTGAGCCGCCATCTTTTGGTGCGGCTAAGGGGTCTTGACTCTGTAATCAAAACCCGATCGCCGATTCGGCACAGATTATTTTCATCGTGGGCGACAAATCGAGCCCGCCGTTTGACATATTTATGATATTCTGTATGTTTAACAAGTCTTTCAACCAGAACGATTATGGATTTATCCATTTTATCACTCACAACCGTTCCGTTCATCTGTCTTTTCATTCCACGTGGTTTCATGGCGGCGGCTACTCTTATTAATGTCATTATGCGTTGTGTTTCAATTCCTGAATAATGGTCAGACAACGGGATATATCTCGCTTCAGAAGACGAATCTTATTTGGATTTTCCATTTGACCGGCCTCCTTTTGAAATCGAAGATTGAATATTTCCTGTTGAAGGTTCTCCACCTTTTGAACCAATTCATCAGAGGTCATTTTTCGAATTTCAATAGCCTTCATATCATCTCACTCCTCTCAACGAACCGGGTTTTCAAAGGCAGTTTGCTGGACGCAAGTCGTAATGCCTCTGCGGCAAGTTCCCGAGGAATCCCTTCCATCTCATACAGAATTCTTCCGGGTTTAACGATGGCAACCCAGCCTTCCGGAGCCCCCTTTCCCTTACCCATACGAACTTCAGCAGGTTTTTTGGTAAACGGTTTGTCCGGAAATATTCGTATCCATAATTTTCCACCTCTTTTGACATGGCGGGTCATGGCAATACGTGCAGCCTCAATCTGTTTTGAACTGATTGCGCCGCATTCCGTAACCTGAAGCCCAAAGTCGCCGTAATTCAGTTGTGTGGCGCCTTTCGATAATCCCCTCATTCTTCCGCGCTGCTGTTTTCGGAATTTTACTTTTTTGGGACTCAGCATTTTTAAATCTCCTGTCTACGCTTTGCCGGCCTCAGTGAGATCCTGTTTCAAAATTTCACCTTTGAAAATGAACACCTTAATGCCGACAATTCCATATGTGGTGTTGGCCTCGGCAAAACCATAATCGATATCCGCCCTCAGGGTGTGAAGCGGCACTCTTCCTTCCCGATACATTTCGGTCCTGGCCATTTCTGCTCCACCCAAACGTCCGGCACAGATAATCTTTACACCTTCTGCACCAAACCGCATAGCAGAGGTAATACCGCGTTTCATCGCTCTACGAAACGCAACACGCCTGACAATCTGCTGAGCCACATTTTCTGCAACGAGTTGGGCATCCATTTCGGGTTTGCGAATTTCCTGAATATCGATAATGGCTTCCTGTGAAATCAGTTTTTCGACTTCCTGTTTTAACTGTGAAATCTCAGCGCCTTTTTTTCCGATGATGATACCGGGCCGGGCAGCAAAAATTCGAAGTCGGATCCTTTTTGATGAGCGCTCGATTTCAATTTTTGAAATACCGGCATGTACCAGTTTCTTTTTGAGAAATTTTCGCAGCTTTTGATCTTCCAGAATATAGTTTGAATACAGTTTTCCGGCATACCATCTGGATTCCCAGGTTTTTACGATACCCAGCCTTAATCCGATCGGATTGACTTTCTGGCCCAAGCTCATTCCTCCTTTTTTACAATATTTTCTCAGCCAAAGTAACTGTGATGTGCGATGTTTTTTTCAATATTCGGGTACCTCTGCCCCTGGCCCTGGCGCTGAACCGTTTAAGGGAAGGTCCCTGATCAGCAACAATGTTACGTACCACCAGTTTATCAACATCTATATTTGACTGCTGCTCTGCATTGGCAACCGCAGATTTAATAATCTTTTTCAATATGAATGACGCCTTTTGAGGCATAAAATTCAGAGTGTTCAATGCATTTTCGACGGGTTTGCCTTTGACAGCGTCGATGATCATATGAACCTTCTGAGGAGAAATTCGAACATATCGTAATAATGCTTTTATCTGTATATCCGCCATTGGCATTCTCCGGTTTTACTTCTTTAGCTTGGTTTTTTTATCGCCAGAGTGGCCATAGAAGGTCCGTGTTGGTGAAAATTCTCCAAGTTTATGACCCACCATATCTTCTGTGACAAACACCGGTATAAATTTTTTTCCATTATGAACGGCAAGCGTGATTCCAACCATTTCCGGAATGATGGTGGATCGACGAGACCATGTCTTAAGCACCTTGTTACTCCGGGTTTCCTGCGCGATTTCAACTTTTTCCAGCAACCTGGGGTCAATGAACGGACCTTTTTTAAGCGAACGTGGCATAACTTCTCCTGATCAAAATCTGCTAATTGCTTAACAAATTCTTAATTTATTTTGATCCCCTTCTCTTGACGATATATTTTTCGGTACGTTTGTTATTTCGGGTTTTATAGCCCTTTGATGGTGTTCCCCACGGCGAACATGGATGCCTTCCACCAGATGATCGACCTTCACCACCACCCATCGGGTGATCAACAGGGTTCATGGCTACGCCCCTGACTCGGGGACGTTTACCCAGCCATCGTTTTCTTCCAGCCTTACCAAGGGAGATATTTTCATGCATAACATTACCCAACTGCCCAACAGTTGCATAGCATGTCAATAAAACCATACGAACTTCTGTTGACGGAAGCTTGACCAAAGCGTATCGGTCTTCTTTGGCCATAAGTTGGGCAAAGGCTCCTGCACTTCTCACTATCTGTCCACCTTTCCCCCGTTTGATTTCAATGTTATGAATCTGGGTTCCAAGCGGAATATTGCTTAAAGGCAACGCATTACCGGGTTTAATATCCGCTTCCGGCCCTGACATGATCTTGTCTCCCACAATCAGATTTGCAGGAGCCAGTATATATCGTTTCTCACCATCGGTATAATTCAGAAGAGCGATTCTGGCAGATCGGTTTGGATCATATTCGATGCTGACCACTGTTGCGGGAATTCCGACTTTATCGCGCTTAAAGTCAACGAGTCGATAATGTTGCTTGGCACCGCCGCCTCGAAATCTGGTAGTAATTCGACCATACGAATTACGTCCACCTGTTTTTTTATTTGCCCGGATCAGGGATTTGACTGGTTTGGCTTCGTTTAGATCCTCATTTACCGGATACATTTGCGCGCGGCGTCCCGGAGATGTTGGTTTAACATTTTTAACGGACATGTTTCAAACCCTCGGTAATTTATATTCCTTCAAAAAATTCAATTCGTTCGCCTGGTGCCAGTTTTACAACTGCTTTTTTCCAGTCTCTTCGTTTTCCAATAATCCTACCTCTGCGCTTGAACTTGCCCTTGACATGAAGTGTCTGAATTGCTTCTACTTTCACCTTAAAAAGAGATTCAACCGCCATTTGAATTTCGACCCGGTTGGCTCTTTTATCAACCTCAAAGGTAACTTGATTGGACATTTCTTTCTGAATGGTAGTCTTTTCAGAAATCACAGGTCTTCTGATCAATTCGTAATAATTCATTTCAGCAGCCTCCCTTCAATTGCCGGAATAGCTGGCTCAAGCAGCAGAAGATTTCGGTATTTTAAAATGTCATACACATTCAAACCTTCTGTTCGAAGGACCTTGACATTCGGAAGATTTCGAGATGATAATTCCAACTCGAGTATAGGAGAGTCAGTTATGATCAGGGTCTGATCCATGTTGAGAACCCGTAACATATCAACAACTTGCCTGGTTTTGATCTGATCAAACTCAATTCGGTTGATGATCTTGAGCGTATCATCCTGAAATTTGCTGCTAAGCGCCATTCTCAAAGCAAGTCTTCGTACTTTTTTGGGAATACTGAATGCATAGGATCTGGGGTTGGGTCCGAAAACGACACCCCCTCCTCTCAGCACCGGACTTTTGATATCCCCCCGTCGGGCCCGTCCCGTTCCTTTTTGCCGGAACAGTTTTCTGGTGCTTCCTGTTACATCGGACCTGTGTTTTACTGACGCGGTTCCAGCCCTGCGTTTAGCCAGTTGCATGGTGACTACTGAATGTAACACACACGATTTCACCGGAATATTAAAAATATCATCTCTCAGTTCAATCTGTGAAACTTTTTCTGCCTGTGTGTTGAGAACATCTACGACTGCCATACCTTCTCCCATCCCGCACTTTTTGACCGAATCCTTCGATAAAGGGGATTCTTAAATGGCTTTTGTGTTGCCTGTCATCTTATTGGTTTTTCGGACATCCACTATTGCAGATTTAAAACCGGGTATGGCTCCTTTTATCAGCAGCACATTGTCCTCTGCACGAATATCCAAAATCTGAAGATTTCTGACGGTCTGTTTCGTATTTCCAAACTGACCCGGTAGCTTCTTTCCTTTCATGACCCGTGAAGGCCATGCGCTGGCACCAATAGACCCAGGAATTCGGTGGCTTTGACTTCCATGTGTTGCACGGCCGCCATGAAAACCATGCCTCTTGATGACTCCGGAAAACCCTTTTCCTTTGCTTATTCCGGACACGTCAATCAGGTCACCAACAGAAAAAATCTCAACACTGATCGTCTGTCCGATGGTGTAATCAAGTGGATTATCGACCGCTACTTCTTTGAGAAGTGAAAATATTTGATCTCCAGCTTTTTTTACATGACCAAGAACGGCTTTTGTAACTCGGCTCTGTTTCTGAACACCAAACCCCAGTTGAAGGGCATCATATCCATCAATCGCTTTGGTTTTAATCTGTGTAACCGTACACGGCCCCACCTGAACCACTGTCACCGGGATATGTCGCCCCTCAGGGGAGAACATTCCCATCATTCCCAATTTTTTTCCAATCAATCCGTTACACATGGCGTGTTCAGTTCCTCTGCTACAGTTTAATTTCTACATCAACTCCTGGTGACAGATCCAGCTTCATCAAAGCATCAACGGTTTGCTGTGTCGGGTCCAGAATGTCGAGTAATCGCTTGTGCGTACGCATTTCAAACTGTTCTCTGGATTTTTTATCCACATGTGGCGACCTGAGTACACAGTATTTGTTAATTACAGTGGGTAACGGAATGGGGCCAACGACTTTGGCGCCAGTTTTATTTGCCGTATCAACAATATCAACCGCGGACTGATCCAGGAGTTTGTGATCGTAGGCTTTGAGTCTGATTCGAATTTTACTGTTCATTATCATGGCTAAACGTTCCTGTTATTCGATAATTTCGCTGACAACACCTGCGCCGACCGTTCGTCCGCCTTCCCGTATGGCGAACCGCAACTCCTTCTCCATGGCTATCGGCGTGATCAACTCCGCCGATATCGCCACATTGTCCCCCGGCATTACCATCTCTACACCTTCCGGCAGGGTCAATATACCCGTTACATCCGTCGTCCGAAAATAAAACTGCGGACGATATCCCTTGAAAAATGGCGTATGCCGACCACCTTCCTCTTTACTTAAAATGTACACCTCCGCCTTGAACTTCGTATGCGGCGTAATCGATCCCGGATGCGCGACTACCTGCCCCCGCTCAACTTCCTCACGCTTCGTCCCTCTCAACAATACCCCAACATTGTCTCCGGCTCGACCCTCATCCAGAAGCTTCCGAAACATCTCCACTCCCGTACATACCGTCTTGATCGTCGGGCGAATCCCCACTATCTCCACATTCTCCCCAACCCTGACAATGCCTCGCTCTACTCGACCCGTTACCACCGTCCCTCTTCCCGATATACTGAAGACATCTTCTATCGGCATCAAAAACGGCTTGTCCACATCCCGCTTCGGCTCCGGTATAAATGAGTCAATCGCATCCATCAACTCAAATATACACTTCGCCTCTTCACTGTCCGGATTGTCGCTCTCCAACGCCTTCAGTGCACTGCCCCGTATGATCGGCGTATCATCTCCCGGAAAATCATACTTGCTCAACAGCTCGCGAAGCTCCAGCTCCACCAGCTCAATCAGTTCCGGATCATCCACCATGTCACACTTGTTCAAAAATACCACAATCGTCGGTACACCCACCTGACGCGCCAACAGAATATGCTCGCGCGTCTGAGGCATCGGACCATCGTCCGCCGCAACCACCAGTATCGCTCCGTCCATCTGCGCCGCACCAGTGATCATGTTCTTGATATAATCCGCATGACCCGGACAGTCCACATGGGCATAATGCCGATTCTTGGTCTCATATTCAACATGCGCCGTCGCAATCGTAATCCCACGCTCTTTCTCTTCCGGCGCCTTGTCTATCTGATCAAATGGCACATACTTCGCCATCCCACGCAATCCGTTATGCTTCGTGATCGCCGCCGTTAAGGTCGTCTTACCATGATCAATATGCCCTATCGTTCCCACATTCACATGCGGCTTCGTCCGCTCAAACTTCTCTTTAGCCATATGCCTACCTCCCTTAATCGCGGCAAACTGTAATTTTCATGATCAGCCGATTTCGAAAGCTAACCTAAATACACCCGCAAAATCTGAATTACCAGCGATAATGTGCAAACGCCTTATTCGCATCTGCCATCTTGTGCGTGTCTTCACGTTTTTTAATTGAGGCTCCTCGGTTGTTGGCAGCATCCATGAATTCACCGGCAAGTTTATCTGCCATGGTTTTTTCTGCCCGCTTTCGGGCAAAACCAATGATCCAGCGAATACTCAGGGCTGTTCTTCTTGATGTTCGAATTTCGGTTGGAACCTGATATGTCGAGCCACCCACACGACGTGACTTAACCTCGATTACTGGCCTGGTATTCTCAATCGCCTGTTCAAAAATCCTTAGTGGCGGATCCCCGACTTTTTTTTCTATGATATCAAAAGCCCGATACAGAATAGCCTCTGCCAGGCTTTTTTTCCCATCCTTCATAATGGCTTTGATAAATTTTGAAGCCAATTTACTTTCATATTTATAATCCGGCAAAACCGATCGTTCCTGAACATCTCTTCTTCTTGGCATTGTTACACCATAACCCTTTTATACTGAATATTTTGAAATGCACCGATATGGCGAATGCTATTTGGGTTTTTTTGCACCATATTTGGATCGTCCCTGCTTTCTGTCCTCAACACCCAGTGTATCCAGAGTTCCCCGTATAATGTGATATCTGACGCCAGGCAGATCCTTGACTCTTCCCCCTCGAACCAGTACAACCGAGTGTTCCTGCAGGTTATGTCCAATTCCCGGGATATAGGCTGTAACCTCCATACCCGTTGTCAACCTGACCCTTGCGACTTTTCTAAGCGCGGAATTCGGCTTTTTGGGTGTTGATGTATACACACGCGTACACACCCCCCTTTTCTGGGGCGCCCCCTTTAATGCCGGGGTGCTGGTTTTCTTTTTTACTCTTTCCCTGCCTTTTCTGACAAGCTGATTAATCGTTGGCATTTTTTCCCCTTCAATAAATCTTCGTCATTTACCTGATGCACACAAAATGTGTTTATATATATATTTATTCTTAAATTGTCAACTGGAATATCATTTTGGAAACGGCATGGAATTAATTCCAATCTCGGATCATTTGCGTTAAACGCACAATTTGCCATGGAAAATCGGCAGATTCATACCGTTGACTCGACCATAATATTTCGATATTCTGGAAACCCAGTCCCTGCTGGAATTAATCTGCCCATAATGACATTTTCCTTCAACCCTCTCAGATAGTCTACTGTCTTGCCAATGGAGGCATCGGTCAAAATCTTGGTCGTTTCCTGAAACGACGCAGCAGAGATAAAACTGTCTGTGCTGAGTGAAGCCTTGGTAATTCCCAAAATCAAAGGCTCTGCTTTTGCTGGCTCACCGCCTGAATCAAGGATTTTGCTGTTGACTTCCTGAAAGCGAATTTTATCCACCTGTTCATCCAGAATGAAATCAGAGTCCCCGATCGAGGTGATCTTTACCCGCCGCATCATCTGTCTGACAATGACTTCTATATGTTTATCATTGATTCGAACGCCCTGAAGACGATAAACTTCCTGGACTTCATTTACCAAATAACGGGCCAGTGCGATATCACCTTCAATATTCAAAATATCCTGCGGTATTTTGGAACCACCGATAAGTGGTTCTCCCGCCTTGACATAGTCCCCTTCATAAACATTGATATGCTTACCCCTGGGTATCAAATACTCCTTTTTCTCCCCGATATCTACTGGTGTAACGATGACCTTCTGTTTACCTTTTTTGTTGCTTTTGGAAATGGAAACATATCCGTCGATTTCACTCAGAATGGCCACTTCCTTGGGCTTTCGAACTTCAAACAGTTCTGCAACCCGCGGAAGACCACCGGTAATATCTTTTGTTTTAGTGGTCGCCCTGGGCAACTTGGCCAATATATCGCCGGCCTTGACATCATCTCCTTCGTCCACAAGAATGATGGCATTCACCGGCAGCACATACCGGGCCACACCGGAAGATCTGGGCAGTCTGGCCGTTTTTCCTTCGCTGTCTTTGATGGAAATACGGGGTCTCTCCTCCATATTTTTGGATTCGATAATCGTTCGACTGGATTTGCCGGTCACTGCATCCACCTTTTCCTGCATGGTTTTGTTTGCAATGATATCCCCAAATTTTGCAACGCCGTTCACTTCGGTAATGATTGGTGTGGTAAATGGATCCCAAGTGGCCAGCAAATCACCGAGTTTGACTTTCTGATTATCTGACACAACAATCTGTGCGCCATAAATCACCGGATAACGTTCCAGCTCTCTGCCGGTATCACCAGTAATAGCAAATTCACCGCCCCGCCGGTTCATGACAATCAGTTGATTTTCCTTATTTTCAACGACATTCAAATCGATAAATTTGATTCGACCATCGACCCGGGCCCGAATATCCGCCTGCTCGACCCGTCGACTTGCCGTACCGCCGATATGAAATGTTCTCATTGTCAACTGGGTTCCCGGCTCTCCAATGGATTGAGCAGCCAGTATTCCCACTGCCTGACCAATTTCCACAAGATGTCCATGAGCCAAATCACGTCCATAACATTTTGAACAAACACCATATGAAGACTTGCAGGTCAGAACGCTACGTATTCTAACATTGGTTATTCCAGCGTCCTCTATAATTTTTACGGCTTTTTCATCCAGTTCTGTGCCTGCCGTGATCAATACGATGTCCGTGAATGGATCCAGAATATCTTCTGCAGCGATTCTGCCGAGCACGCGCTCACCAAGCCGCTGGATAATTTCCCCCCCCTCCATCAACGGCTCGACATCCACGCCAACCAGTGTTCCGCAGTCCGGTTCGTACACCACGCAATCCTGGGCCACATCAGCCAATCTGCGTGTCAGGTATCCTGAATTGGCGGTTTTCAGAGCCGTATCTGCAAGTCCTTTTCGAGCACCGTGTGTAGAAATAAAATATTGAAGAACCGAAAGGCCTTCACGAAAATTGGCATTGATCGGTGTTTCAATGATTTCTCCGGATGGCTTGGCCATCAGTCCACGCATTCCGGCAAGCTGACGCATCTGATCTTTACTGCCGCGGGCGCCGGAATCCGCCATCATGTAAATGGGGTTCATGCTTTCCTGCTTTTTTCGAACCCCCTTTTCATCCAGAATCGGTTCCCCGTCAGCATCCCGAAGCTCTTCCCACTTCATGGCATCCATCATTTCATTGGCCACATCGTCTGTTGTCTTGGCCCAGATATCAACGACCTTATTGTATTTTTCGCCCTTGGTAATCAATCCTTCGTTGTACTGCTTGTCAATTTCCTTGACCTTTTCCTCAGCCTGCAAAATGAGATCCCATTTGCTTTCCGGTATGATCATCGCATCGATGGATATGGATATCCCCGCTTCGGTTGAATACCGGTATCCAAGATCCTTGAGTCTGTCCGACAGAATAACAGTGGATTTGGGGCCGAGGTTCCGGTATGCATAATCTACCAGCTCCCGAAGGGCTTTTTTATCCATGACCGTGTTGATGATTTCAAACGGAATTTCCGGCGTGCACTCGATGACTTCAAACAGATGATACCCGCCTTCCATGGCAATAATCTGACTGACTTCTCCCTTTTCCAACGAAAACAAAGCGTTCAAATCCTGATCGTCAATCGAAAATATGCGTTTGAACTCATCGTTTCTCAACCGTCCAATCAGCCCCTTGTTCATTTGGTTCGGAGATGTGGAAAATTGATTCACCGCATCGATAAAAGAGACACCTTCAGGTTTTGACAGAACTTCTGCCCGTTTTCCTTCATCCATATCCTGAACATCAACATTCTGTCGCCAGGCTGTATACTGACTTATTTGCGACAGGGCCTCTTTCGCCTCTTTCTCGGTTTCCGTCATGATGTGGCGCAACACCATGATGATTTCCTTGGGCATGATTTCCCAAAGCAGAATCCGTCCGACTGTGGTTTCCAACCGATGTCCGTTGATTCGAACCTCAATTTTGGCATGAAGTTCAACTTCGCCAGAGTCATAGGCACACCGGACTTCCGCGGGACTGGAAAAGAGCTTTCCTTCCCCTTTTGACCCGATGATTCCCCGTGTCATATAATAAATACCCAAAACAATATCCTGGCTGGGTACGATAATCGGACTGCCGTTGGCCGGTGACAGTATATTATTGCTGGATAGCATCAAAACCCGTGCCTCGATCTGGGATTCCACAGATAGAGGAATATGGACCGCCATTTGATCTCCATCAAAATCCGCATTGAAGGCAGTACACACCAGGGGATGCAGCTGAATCGCCTTGCCTTCAATCAAAAGAGGTTCAAACGCCTGGATACCCAACCGGTGAAGCGTCGGCGCCCGGTTCAGCATGACAGGATATTCCCGGACCACCTCATCCAGTGTATCCCATACCTCCGGAACCTCTTTTTCAACCATTTTCTTGGCGCTTTTAACCGTCTGAACCAGGCCTTTTTGCTCAAGTCGGTAATAGATAAATGGCTTGAACAACTCAAGTGCCATTTTTTTGGGAAGCCCGCATTGCTGAAGCCTGAGATTGGGTCCAACCGTAATGACAGTTCGTCCGGAATAGTCAACCCGCTTTCCCAGAAGGTTCTGCCGGAACCGCCCCTGTTTGCCCTTCAGTGTGTCACTGAGAGATTTTAGGGGTCGCTTGTTGGTTCCGGTGATGACCCGACCATGCCGGCCATTGTCAAAAAGGACATCAACTGCCTCCTGAAGCATCCGTTTTTCGTTTCGAATGATGATATCGGGTGCCCGCAGCTCAATCAGACGCTTCAAGCGGTTGTTACGGTTGATGACTCTCCGGTACAGATCATTCAGATCCGACGTTGCAAATCGTCCACCCTCCAACGGAACAAGAGGCCTGAGATCCGGCGGTAAAACCGGAATGACATCCATGATCATCCATGTCGGGTCGACACCGGACCGTCGAAATGAATCGACAATTTTCAGACGCTTGGCCATTTTCTGGCGCTTGGGTATGGATGTGGTGTTTCGAATTTCTGTTCGAAGCTCCTGGTAAATTGATTCGAGATCGGTGTTGTCAAGTAACGTCTTAATGGCTTCCGCACCGATTCCCGCCTCAAATTTGGGGCCATATTTTTCAAGCGCCTCGCGGTATTTATCTTCGGACAGCAATTGTCCTCGGGTCAATCCGGTATCTTTGGGATCCACGACGATATAACAGTCAAAATACAGGACTTTTTCCAGATTTTTCAGGGTCAGGTCCAGAATATTTCCAATTTTGCTTGGAAGACTCTTGAGAAACCATATATGTGCCACAGGACAGGCCAGTTCAATATGAGCCATTCGCTCTCGCCTGACTTTGGACTGGATGACTTCAACACCGCATTTTTCGCAGATCACACCCCGATGCTTCATCCGTTTGTATTTGCCGCAGTTGCACTCATAATCCTTGGTCGGACCAAAAATCTTGGCGCAAAACAATCCATCCCGCTCTGGCTTGAACGTCCTGTAGTTGATTGTTTCAGGCTTTTTTATTTCACCATGAGACCATTGCAGAATCTGCTCTGGAGAAGCCAGTGCAATCTGTACGCCCAAATACCGTTTGGGATCCGTAGGCTTTGCAAAATAATCATATAGTGATTCCAAAAAAATCCTCCTTTTGTTAGGCAGAATAAATTTCGATTACAGCGTCGCCTTTTCTTCCAAAAGCGAAATATCCAGTCCGAGCGCCATGAGTTCACTGGTCAACACTTTAAAGGATTCCGGAATTCCAGGCTCAAGCGTATTCTGCCCCTTGACGATTTTTTCATACATTCGGGTCCTGCCTGCCATATCATCTGATTTTACGGTTAAAAATTCCTGAAGTATATACGCGGCACCATAGGCTTCCATGGCCCAGACTTCCATTTCTCCCAGCCTTTGACCACCAAACTGGGCTTTTCCACCAAGAGGCTGCTGAGTAACAAGTGAATAGGGGCCAATCGACCGCGCATGGATTTTGTCATCAACCAAATGGTGAAGTTTTAGCATATACATAACCCCAACGGTTATTTTTTCCTTGAAAGCCTCTCCGGTTCGACCATCATACAGGGTGGTCTGGGCAGTTCGGGATAATCCGCCGGTTTCAAGCAGATCCTTGATCTCAATTTCTTTAGCGCCATCGAACACAGGCGTGGCCATTGGAACACCTTTTCGCATGTCCTTTGCAAGCTCGGTCAGGGCTGTGTCATCCAGTGTTTTCAGAAATTTTCTTGTCGACTCATCCTCCTCATAGGAAGTTGAAAATATCTGGTTGAATTTATCTCGAATTTCATCAATTTTCTTTTCCTTCAAAAGCAGGCTAAGCTGATTTCCCAAGCCTTTTGCTGCCATCCCCAGATGAATTTCAAGTACCTGACCGACATTCATTCGTGAGGGCACACCCAATGGATTAAGAATCATGTCAACCGGTGTTCCATCTGCAAAATATGGCAAATCCTCCTGAGGCAGAATTCTGGAAACCACCCCTTTGTTTCCGTGACGGCCCGCCATTTTGTCACCTACCGAAAGCTTTCGTTTCATGGCGACATAGACTTTTACCATTTTTATAACACCGGGCGGCAAATCATCACCTTTCTCAAACCGGGACGCATGTTTTTCAAAATTATCCCGTATTGTCTTCCGTTCCTCGCCATACTGTTCCAGAAGCCGGTGTACCTGCTCTGTCAGTTCCGGGCTGGATACAACGATTCCCTCAAATTGATCCACCGTCATTTCCTTCAGAACATCTAACGTAATGACAGTTCCTTTTGAAAGAGTCATTCGTTTTCCCTTTTTAAGCGGGGTTAGACAGGTTTGACCCTCCAAAACACGAACCAGATGTTCCCGCACAACCGACTCAAGTACATCCAGTTCATCCGCCATGTCGCGCTCGAGTGAAGCGATCTCGTTGTCTTCTATCTGACGGGTTCGATCATCCTTTTCACTACCCCGTCTTGAAAACACTTTGGCATCAATGACAATTCCCTGGATGCCAGGTGGAACTCGAAGGGACGTATCTTTAACATCTCCGGCTTTTTCCCCAAAAATGGCACGCAAAAGCTTCTCTTCCGGAGATAACTGGGTTTCTCCTTTGGGTGTAATTTTCCCAACCAGAATATCACCGGGGCTGACTTCTGCGCCAAGGCGAATGATGCCACTCTCATCCAGATTTTTCATGGCTTCTTCGCCCACATTGGGAATATCCCGTGTAATTTCCTCTTTTCCCAGCTTGGTGTCGCGGGAAACCACCTCGAATTCCTCGATATGAATGGATGTATAAATCCCCTCCCGCACAAGGCGTTCGCCAACCAGAATAGAGTCTTCAAAGTTATATCCGCCCCATGGCATAAATGCCACCACCACATTCTTGCCCAGGGCCAGTTCACCTCTGTCAGTTGCCGGTCCATCTGCAATAATCTGTCCCTTTTTAACGATTTCTCCCTTTTTAACAATGGGCCGGTGATTAAAACAGGTATTCTGGTTGCTTCTCACAAATTTTTTCAGGTTGCATATCGTTACAGGCCTCTGATTGATATCCTGACTGATATCGTGACGAAGAACAATGCGGGATGCGTCCACATAGTCCACAATACCGCCGCGTTCCGCGACAACGGCAACACCTGAATCCTTTGCCACCACCCCTTCTATGCCGGTCCCGACCAAGGGAGCCTCACTGACCAGAAGTGGTACCGCCTGACGCTGCATATTGGATCCCATGAGGGCCCGGTTGGCGTCATCGTTTTCAAGGAAAGGGATCAGGGATGCGGACACGCTAACCAACTGATTGGGTGAAATATCCATCAACTGAATATTTTCCCGTTTCGCCATGGTGAACTCACCCTCCACCCGGCAGGTCACGGAATCGCTGGTAAAGAAACCATCAGATGAAAGCGCTGCATTGGCCTGGGCAATCGGAAGCTTTTTTTCATCAAATGCACTAAGGAATTTGACGTGTTTTGTCAAACGACTCTCTTTAACAACCTGATAGGGTGTTTCGATAAATCCATATTCATTGACATGCGCATAAGTACTTAATGATACAATCAGACCAATGTTGGGTCCTTCTGGCGTCTCGATGGGACAAATTCGACCATAATGGGATGGATGAACATCCCGAACTTCAAACCCGGCACGCTCGCGCGTAAGTCCGCCTGGTCCCAATGCACTCAAACGACGTTTATGGGTCGTCTCTGAAAGCGGATTGGTTTGATCCATAAACTGGCTGAGCTGGCTGGTTCCGAAAAACTCCTTGATGACAGCCGACACCGGTTTGGGGTTTATAAAGTCATTGGGCATCAACGATTCAACTTCCTGAAGGCTCATCCGCTCCTTGATTGCCCGCTCCATCCTCACCAGGCCAATTCGATACTGGTTTTCAAGCAGTTCTCCGACCGCACGAACCCTTCGATTGCCCAAATGATCGATATCATCAACTGTTCCCTGTGTTTCCCGAAGCTTAATCAGATGACGGGCAGTTGCCAGGATGTCCTCCCGCCTGAGGATACGAAGATCGACTGCACTTTCAATTCCGAGACTCTGATTGATTTTCAAACGCCCAACGCCGGACAGATCATAAAAAGCACTTTTGAAAAACAGGTGATCCAGAAACTCCTGCGCGACCTCATGCGTAGCCGGATTTCCGGGCCTCAGACGGCGATAAAGTTCAACCAGTGCTTCTTCTCGCAAACCGACCTTGTCAACAGACAAGGTTTTTCGAATCGAATCGCTGCTGGCCGTGCCATCAATATAAAGAAGGTTGAACTCGGTGACAGATGCACCAGAGAATCGCTTCAAAAGGACTTCATCCATAACATCGTTGCATCGGGCCAAAATCTCACCCGTGTTCGGGTTTAAAACCGTTGAAGCAAGAATTTTCCCCACAATTTCGTCCGGATGAATCGGTATATCATGTATATTTTCAGACCTGAGACGCCGCAAGGCTTTTTGTGAAATAATTTTTCCCTTTTTGACCAAAATTTCGTGAGAAACCGGATCAAAAATGTCTTTAGTTGCTTTTTGACCTTTTTGCAGCGCCTCATTCAGCGTTTTATAATACTCTTCCTCAGATCGCTTTCCACGGATGACAACAGTTTCAAAATCGTAAAAATACGAAAGCAGATCTTCAGATGCATATCCAAAAGCCTTTAAGAGAAGCGTCAGTGGAAATTTTCGACGCCGGTCAATGCGGATATAAACAATATCTTTTGCATCGATTTCCATATCGATCCACGAACCGCGAACCGGAATGATCCGCGAGCTGTATATGACCTTTCCGCTTGAATGGGTTTTACCTTTGTCGTGATCAAAAAATACACCTGAGGAGCGGTGAAGCTGACTGACAATAACCCGTTCAGTCCCGTTGATAATAAATGTACCCTTTTCAGTCATCAATGGGAGTGTCCCGAAATAAATCTCCTGCTCTTTGATATCACGAATGGTGGATATACCTGAATCCTTATCCGAATCGTAAACTACAAGTCGGACAGTGATTCGAAGCGGTATTTCATAGGTCATTCCTCGATGAACACATTCTTCAACCCCATGCTTAATTTCTCCAAACCTATAGCCGACAAACTCAAGGGATGCGCTCCCGGTAAAATCCTTTATCGGAAAAACCGAGTTGAATACGGCCTGAAGACCGACATCCCGTCTTTTCTCAGGATCGATATCCATTTGGAGAAAACGTCTGTAAGACTCTTTCTGTATGCCGATCAGATCCGGAATTTCAGTTATTTTTTTGATTTTGCCGAAGTTTTTTCGAATTCGCATGCTTGACAAAGGCATTTGGGTCATGGGATCTCCACTAGTAGATTCTGAAAAGTACAGATGGGATAAAAGGCTTTTCGCCTTTGTATCCCATCCAGAATAATATCAATTTTTCAGGTAGTTATCTATTTGATTTCGACTTGACCACCCGCCGCCTCGATCTGGGCTTTAATCTTTTCAGCTTCGTCTTTGGCGACGCCTTCCTTCAATGGGCTTGGAACACCTTCCACCAGATCTTTGGCTTCTTTCAGCCCCAGGCCGGTCACGGTCCGCACTTCCTTGATTACCTGAATTTTCTTGTCTCCAAATCCGGTCAACATAACGGTAAATTCGGTTTTTTCAGGTTCTGCAGCAGCCGCCGCGACCGGTGCAGCAGCCATCATGGCAACCGGCGCGGCAGCCGATACACCAAATTTTTCTTCCATTTCCTTTATCATTTCAGAAAGTTCAAGAACGGTCATATTGGCAATGAATTCAATCACATCAGCTTTTGAAATATTCGACATTTCTACATCCTCCAGTCACTTCTTAATATTTGTTTAGTTTGCTGAATTTTCTTTCTGGTCTTTTATGGCCGAAAGTACATTCATAAAATTCTGCGGAATGTTGCTGAGAACTCTGACAAAGGCGGTTGGCACACCATTCATCACGGACAAAAGCTGTCCAAGCAAGGCTTCTCTGGAAGGAAGTGTTGCCAAAGACTGAATGCCGTCCAAGCTGATCCGTTTTCCATTCAGAGCACCTCCCTTGATAATGAGTTTTTCATTATCCTTTGCAAATTCCATCAGTGCCTTTGCAGGCGCAACCGGATCGTTATAATTCAGGGCAACGCCTGTAGTGCCTGTAAAGAATTCCTGAAGTACTGCGATATCATTATCCGCGGATGCTCTTACAAGCAGCGTATTTTTGACGACATGATACTCACTTCCGCTTTCCAGAAGTTTCCGTCGCAACTGACTCATTTGCGCGACATTCAATCCAATATAGCTTGTTGCGATCACAACTTTGGATTGCGAGAATTTGTCTTTGAATTCTGCAACAATCTTTATTTTTTCATCTAATCTCACTGTTTACTACACCTCCTTTCACGTGTATGGTAACCGAAGGGTATTTGGCTGATATGGTCGAATAGGTCCATAGAAAAGTAATTATGAATAATATCAACCCTATCTCGGCAGGCCAGCATCGCCAATTAAACACAGTACTGTGTACCTACGGTCTTTGACAGGAAATCCCTTCCCTAAATTCAGAAAGGGCGTAATAACTTCAACTGGGTTAATCGAAAAACCATCTATCAAACAAATTGAGGTATGAAAAAATTCCTCAGGGGTGCAGAATAAATCATATCTGGTCTGCACATTTTATATTTTGCCAATATCTTTAAGAGATGTGGCGTCCACCCGTATTCCAGGTCCAATGGTTGTAGAAACGGCAACGCTTTTTACATAAGTTCCTTTTGCAGTGGATGGTTTCAGTCTCATGATTGTTTCCAGAAACGCATTCATGTTTTGAACCAGTTTTTCCACTCCAAAAGATACTTTACCCATGGGTGCATGAACTATTCCGGCCTTTTCAGTTCGAAAATCAATTTTACCAGCTTTCAGTTCATTGACCGCCCTGGCCACATCAAACGTCACTGTACCTGTTTTGGCATTTGGCATCAGACCACGAGGTCCAAGGATCTTGCCGATTTTACCCACAGTCCCCATCATATCCGGAGTCGCAACGGCCTTGTCAAAATCAAGCCAACCTCCCTTGATCTTTTCAACCAGATCATCCCCGCCCGCATAGTCCGCTCCTGATTCCATTGCCTCTTTTTCTTTTTCCCCTTTGGCAAAAACCAGAATTCTAACCGTTTTTCCAAGCCCGTTGGGTAAAACAACAGTTCCTCTTACCATTTGGTCAGCATGTCTCGGATCCACGCCAAGCCTAACCGCAATATCAATTGTCTCATTGAATTTGGCGTATGATGATTCTATGGCCAACTGAACCGCCTCGGCCAATGGATGGCGTTTAAGCGAGTCAATCTTTTTTCGAGATTCTAAATATTTCTTTCCCCGTGTCGGCATGTTTAAATATACTCCTTTTTACACATTAGACAACTTCAATCCCCATGCTTCTGGCAGTTCCCCGAATGATGTTACAGGCTGCATCCAGATCATTGGCATTCAGATCAACCATTTTCATTCGAGCAATTTCGGCAATCTGATCCCCGGTCAAACGGGCGACCCGGTTCCGTTTGGGATCCGCTGCGCCTTTTGCGATATTGGCGGCTTTCTTGATTAATATGGATGCAGGGGGGGTTTTCGTGATAAATGTAAATGATCTATCCTGATAAACCGTTACGATAACCGGAATGATCATACCCTCTTCGCTAGCCGTTCTGGCATTAAATGTTTTACAGAACTCCATGATATTAACGCCATGCTGACCCAACGCCGGACCAATAGGGGGTGATGGATTGGCTTTTCCAGCGGTAACCTGCAATTTCACCTGTGCAATGACCTTTTTTGCCATCTGACTTCAACTCCTGATATTTAAATTTTAGTAACCTGAACAAATTCGAGTTCCACCGGAGTGGGGCGTCCGAATATCGTAACCAGCACGCGAATTTTTCCTTTTTCAGGATTAACTTCATCCACTGTGCCGCTAAAATTGTTAAACGGACCGTCTATCACACGAATTTCATCACCTGGCTCAAAAAAATATTTAGGTTTGGGCTTAAGTTTTCCGGCTTCCATCCGTTTAAGAATATATGATGCCTCTTCATCTGATAGCGGAGATGGCCTCGTCTTTCCGCCCAAAAACCCGGTTACTTTGGGCGTATCGTTCACAATATGCCAGGTTTCATCGTCCAACTCCATACGTACCAGAATATATCCTGGATAGAACTTACGGGAAGACTCTTTTCGTTTGCCTTTAACCAGTTCAACAATCTGTTCGGTCGGCACGAGAACCTCTCCAAACTTATCCGGATTTAATGAAGAGGCGATTCGATCGTCCAAGGCCTGTTTAACTTTTTTTTCAAATCCGGAATATACATGTACAACATACCATTTCAAAGACACCGACTTTCTCCTAATTCAAAACTGTGTGTATCAGGCTGGACAATCCAATATCCACCACACCCAAAAACATGGATATCAGCATGACCAGGATAATGACAGCCAGTGTGGATCCGGCTGTTTGTTTTCGAGTCGGCCAGGCAACTTTTTTCAGCTCGACCTTGACCTCTCTTAAAAATTGCAGGCTTTGACTGATATATCGATTGCTTGAAATGATATTCGGCGACTGAATTTCACCGATTGATTTTTTCAGTGATCCCAATTTGGTCGACGAATCCCTGATTGTTGCGGTAGTTGTGCTGGCATTGGATAATTGGGATAGAGAAATGTCGCCAGAATCGTTCTGATCAGTCTCAGACTTCTTTTTTTTCTTTAGCTGAGGGTCTCTTTTTTTAAGTAGCCGTCCCATTTTTCTCCTAAAAATGGAGAAAGCTCAAAGGGCAGGCATTTGTAAAAATGTATACCCTGCCATATCTCTTTGAGCTTTTCTCCTCAGTCAATGATGGCAGGCCAGGAGGGATTCGAACCCCCAGCACTCGGATTTGGAGTCCGACGCTCTACCGTTAGAGCTACTGGCCTGTATATTCGCATTCCGTATAGTGAAAGGATCAGAATCTGGTGATCCATCCGGCGACTTACTTGCTTTCTTTGTGCGCAGTATGCTTTTTACAGAATCTGCAGTATTTGCTGAATTCAAGTTTGTCTGGAGTCGATTTTTTATTCTTGGTAGTTGTATAATTTTTCTGTTTGCATTCCAGGCAGGAAAGCGTGACAATCACTCTCACAGGTACACCTCTTAGTTATTCGATAATTTCGCTGACAACACCTGCGCCGACCGTTCGTCCGCCTTCCCGTATGGCGAACCGCAACTCCTTCTCCATGGCTATCGGCGTGATCAACTCCGCCGATATCGCCACATTGTCCCCCGGCATTACCATCTCTACACCTTCCGGCAGGGTCAATATACCCGTTACATCCGTCGTCCGAAAATAAAACTGCGGACGATATCCCTTGAAAAATGGCGTATGCCGACCACCTTCCTCTTTACTTAAAATGTACACCTCCGCCTTGAACTTCGTATGCGGCGTAATCGATCCCGGATGCGCGACTACCTGCCCCCGCTCAACTTCCTCACGCTTCGTCCCTCTCAACAATACCCCAACATTGTCTCCGGCTCGACCCTCATCCAGAAGCTTCCGAAACATCTCCACTCCCGTACATACCGTCTTGATCGTCGGGCGAATCCCCACTATCTCCACATTCTCCCCAACCCTGACAATGCCTCGCTCTACTCGACCCGTTACCACCGTCCCTCTTCCCGATATACTGAAGACATCTTCTATCGGCATCAAAAACGGCTTGTCCACATCCCGCTTCGGCTCCGGTATAAATGAGTCAATCGCATCCATCAACTCAAATATACACTTCGCCTCTTCACTGTCCGGATTGTCGCTCTCCAACGCCTTCAGTGCACTGCCCCGTATGATCGGCGTATCATCTCCCGGAAAATCATACTTGCTCAACAGCTCGCGAAGCTCCAGCTCCACCAGCTCAATCAGTTCCGGATCATCCACCATGTCACACTTGTTCAAAAATACCACAATCGTCGGTACACCCACCTGACGCGCCAACAGAATATGCTCGCGCGTCTGAGGCATCGGACCATCGTCCGCCGCAACCACCAGTATCGCTCCGTCCATCTGCGCCGCACCAGTGATCATGTTCTTGATATAATCCGCATGACCCGGACAGTCCACATGGGCATAATGCCGATTCTTGGTCTCATATTCAACATGCGCCGTCGCAATCGTAATCCCACGCTCTTTCTCTTCCGGCGCCTTGTCTATCTGATCAAATGGCACATACTTCGCCATCCCACGCAATCCGTTATGCTTCGTGATCGCCGCCGTTAAGGTCGTCTTACCATGATCAATATGCCCTATCGTTCCCACATTCACATGCGGCTTCGTCCGCTCAAACTTCTCTTTAGCCATATGCCTACCTCCCCTGATATAAAAATTCTCGCCGGTCAGATGGATTAATGATCGATATTATACTGAATGCAAGATCTGTTATTAAGAAATGGAGCCCACGACCGGAATCGGACCGGTGAACCTCTTCCTTACCAAGGAAGCGCTCTACCTACTGAGCTACGTGGGCGATCACTGTTTAAGGGACAATTGACGAATTCATGCATCCGGCCAATAAGCCTGAAGCTGGAGCGGGAGACGAGGCTCGAACTCGCGACATCCAGCTTGGAAGGCTGGAGCTCTACCAACTGAGCTACTCCCGCTAACATTTACAGGCTCATTTGAAAAAGCCTGAATCACCTGTTGTCCTCAAGAACCTTTGAACCATTTGACAGAAGACGCTGTAGTTCCGACAACGGAAGAATGCATAACTCTGAAATCCAGTCTCCTACATACGACTCTTTTATGGCTGGTGGTGGGGGGAGGATTTGAACCTCCGAAGGCATCGCCGACAGATTTACAGTCTGTTCCCTTTGGCCACTCGGGAACCCCACCCTATCGATTTTAATACAGATTTACTCAAACTGCACTATTGTTTTCCAAACGCTGAAGCCAGCGAAGGGACTCGAACCCCCGACCCACTGATTACAAATCAGTAGCTCTACCAACTGAGCTACGCTGGCGCTTTCGAATCACATACCGATTTCGGCTTAACAAAGCATTATCTTTTAACCCTGTTTTTTGAAAAAATCAATTATTTTTTTTAAACAATTTAATTCTTCCGATGTTTCACTGATTATAACAGATTTGGGAGGTTTGTATACATTCAATGCCAAAATGTCGGTCAAGCTCCTTAGGTGCGGCCTTCTGATCGAAACATGCCGCTCATGGAGACTGACGATAAAAACATGTCAATTTCTACAAACAGACCGCCCCTGCGCGGATGGTTATATGGATGTCATGACGTTTATAAATACACCCCCCGAATCCATTATAATTAGTTTATTTTCCAATTTTTATCTGGTTATGGCATTTAAGTGGTTTCATATCTCAATTTTAAGCTCTTGACACCTCGTTTTTAAAAAGGATAAAAGGGTTTACTGCACTATCAAGGTTGCTACTGGAGATTGATATAGCTTTCAAGATAAAGATTTTTGGCGCGTTATCGGTTGGGGATGGCCCAAAATGGCCTATCCCCTCCCTGCTGCCTTCCCAAAATCATTATCTTAAAAGCTATAATTTGCCGTCGACTTTTCACATCTGACGTTCAGGGACCAGGAGATTTCATTGTGAACCCTTATAAGATGCAAATCACTTTATTTTTTTGCCTGATGTTTGCCAATGGCTGTGCCCATCAAATGCATGCTGATTCAGCAGCAAAAAATTTATCCCCCCCCCAGATTGCTACGAGTACCCTTACCAAGGAAACCCATTCAACCGGTTCATCCCCAATTTCTGTCTATCCGTCACGTTTACCCCGCGAAATCGGTGATACGGACCAGGATCTGATTCCACCAGGAGAAGATGAAGACAGCCTTGAGTTTGGCGTTCAAAATCAGAATATCCTGGATGAAGCCCTTGATTTCTGTCAGCTTTCTCAAGATTTCTGGCAGAAAGGGGAAAACGAAAATGCGCTTCAGGCGCTGGATACCGCCTATTCCCTGATATTAAAGCTCAACACCTATGATAGACCCCGCCTGATACAACAAAAAGAAGATATTCGTCATCTGATTTCAAAACGTGTCATTGAAATCTATTCTTCCCGATATGTTGCCAGAGGTGCCAATCACAACAGCATCCCCCGTATCATGAACGATCATGTCAAAGCCGAAATTTATCTGATGACACAGGGCGCTGAAAAAGAATTTTTTGCCAATGCCTATCAGCGTTCCGGTCGCTACCGCCAGTGGATTGAAGAAGAACTGGCCAAAGAGGGGCTGCCTGTCGAGTTGGCTTGGCTGCCTCTGATTGAAAGTGGATACAAATCAACAGCCTATTCATCGGCTCGAGCGCTTGGAATGTGGCAGTTTATCGCATCGACCGGGTATCGTTTCGGGCTGACACGGGATAATTATATTGACGAACGAATGGATCCATACAAGTCGACAAAAGGTGCCATTGCCTATCTCAAAGAACTGCACAATCTATTTGGAGACTGGGAAACGGTATTGGCGGCCTACAACTGTGGTGAAGGGAAGGTCATGCGGACCATAAACACCCAGTCTATCAATTATCTCGACAACTTCTGGGATCTGTATGAAAAGCTGCCGCGGGAAACCGCCCGCTATGTCCCGCGGTTTATCGCCACGCTTCACATCGTTTCGAATCCCGAGCACTACGGTCTTCAGGATATCACTCCTGAGCCCCCAATCGAATTTGAAACCACAGAAATTCGGGGCAATATTCATCTGAAAAGCATTTCAGAGGCAACCGGAATTCCTCAGCCCACCCTGAAACTGCTCAATTCCGAGCTGAGATGGGAAATTACGCCTGGAGACACCTATCCCCTCAAAGTTCCTGTTGGATACTCTGAAATACTGCTTTCAAAACTGGATGAAATACCAGAAATTTCAGAAACACCTCAAGAGCCTGAACAACCCAAAACCGATTCCAATTCCAAGACGTATATCGTTAAAAAGGGGGAAACGCTTTCCGGTATCGCTGATAAACACCATATATCTATTAATCTTCTGGCCAAAATGAACAAATTGAAATCAACCAGCCATCTGAAAACCGGACAATCCCTTGTCATTTCTCAGCAGGCGTCTGCCCCTCCCGCCAAGACGACTGTAATCGCGGCCAAACCAGTTTCCAAATCTTCTGCCGTACAACCCGTTTCTTATGAAGTCAAAACTGGGGACAATCTGTTTAACATTGCCAGACGGTACAATACCACCGCAAAAAAAATTCAGGAAGTCAATCGCCTGTCCTCAAACAATCTGACCGTGGGGCAATCGCTTCAGATACCCGTTGATGGCAAGCCAGCCAGTATACAACTGGCCGGGCTAAAAAAATATCAGGTAAAAAAAGGAGATAATGCGTTTTCCATCGCATCCCGGCACAAAATGCCGATCGACCGCTTTCTCAGTATCAACAATCTGACATCATCCAGCAAGCTGATGCCCGGTCAAAAACTTTATGTCGAATAGTTGGCACCCATTAAACCAATGGGTGCAGCAACCTCTCGCATGCCCATGATCACATCCGTAATCAACGTGGTCAGGTCTAACCCCAGCATGGCACATCCCTGTTCGATGACCGATCGATCAACACCTGCTGCAAATCGTTTATCTTTCCATTTTTTCCGGACCGATTTGGCATCCATATCCATCACGCTTCTGGATGGCCGAACCAGCGCCGAAGTGGTGACCAGTCCGGTCAGTTCATCAACTGCATATAACACTTTTTCCATCTCCAGGTCAGGCGCCACTTCCGAACAAATTCCCCATCCGTGGCTGACAACTGCCCGGATATACTCCTTTGGCCATTTTTCCTGCCGCAGAATTTCGGCGGTTTTGGTGCAGTGCTGTTCCGGATATTTTTCATAATCCAGATCATGGATCAGACCGATGATTCCCCACTTTTCCTCATCTTCTCCGCGTTTTCTGGCCATATACCGCATGACCCCCTCAACGGCCAGTGCATGTTTGATCAGGCTTTCGGACTGCGTGTAGCGGCACAGCAAATTGAATGCATCTTCCCGGCTTGGAATGATTGAATCCATATTTAAATTTCTCCATTATTTGATACATACTTTTCTGACCTGAAGCAATGTTGTATGTCCTTCAAAAACTTTCTGAATACCATCCTGTTTGAGTGTTGTCATGCCGTCGGCAATCGCCTGACATCGAATTTCCTCCATTCGGGCCTGTGTCTGAATCAGCTTCTTGACCGAATCTGTTCCCATCAGAAGTTCATGAATTCCCAAACGGCCCCGATAGCCGGTTTGGTTGCAGACCTCGCATCCAATGGGCTTGTATACATTCAAATCCGGGGTAAAGGAAATATTCAGATTTCGAATGAAACTTTCCTCTCCATATTCCCGAACCAGTTCATCATATTCCTGGCGGGAGAGGTGGTAGGGTTCCTTGCATTCTTTACATAGGGTCAATACAAGCCGCTGCGCCAGAATGCATAACACGGCATCCGCAAAATTAAAGGGATCCATACCCATGTCCAAAAGCCGGGTAATGCTTTCCGGCGCACTGTTGGTGTGCAGCGTAGAAAATACCAGATGCCCGGTCAACGAGGCTTCAATGCCGATCTGGGTCGTTTCCTTATCCCGCATTTCACCGACCATGATCACATCCGGATCTGCTCGCAAAAATGCACGCATGGCGGTTGAAAAATCAAACCCGATGCGGGGCTGGACCTGAACCTGTCGCAATCCTCTTTGGGTGATTTCCACCGGATCCTCGGCTGTCCATATCTTGGTTTCCACCTTGTTGATATACCCCAGTGCGGAATGAAGCGTGGTGGTCTTGCCCGATCCGGTCGGACCACATACAAAAATGATTCCGTATGGTTTTGTGATCGCGCCGATAAACCGGTCGTAGTTTGGTTTTGAAAATCCCATTTTATCTATCGGAATTGGATCCCCTGCAGCCAGTATCCGCATCACCACATCCTCAAGTCCGCTCTGGGTGGGAATAGTGGCGACCCGCAGCTCGATATCCTTGCCGCCAAATTTTTTAAATTTTATCTTGCCATCCTGTGGTTTGCGTCTTTCGGCAATATCCAACTCGGCCATGATCTTGATTCGGGACACAATGGCATTGCGAAAATTCCAGGGAATCGTCTGATAGGTAAAACAGTTACCATCCACCCGAAACCGGACCACTGCATTTTCTTTTCCCGGATAAGGCTCAAAATGAATATCGGATGCATTTCTGGCATAGGCATCCAGGATAGTTTTATTGACCAGTTGAACAACCGCGCTGTCTCCCTCCCCCACGCCACATTCACTTTCCTCGATTTCCTGTTCCTCTGACTGAAGGCGGGACAAAATCTCATCAATCCCTGCATGTTCTTTTTCATCAGGGGTAAACAGCTTGATAAAATTTTGAATATCTTGTTCCAGTGCGACATAAAACTTAACCTGTTCCTGTTTGAAAATGGATTTGATTCGATCGATTTTTTCAATATCATGCGGGTTGTCTATTGCAACGACAATACAGTCATTCTCAACTTTAAGGGGAACCCATACATTGCTTCGCATAAATGCCGGTTTGACCCGACAGGTCAGATCACCTGGAATCGGGGTGTTCGGCGAATATTCGATAAACGGAACGCGATAAAACTGACTGAGGGATTGACCGATTTGTTTTTTGGAAATTTTGAGTTGTCTGATGAGAACCGATTCAATCGATTCTTTTCGCTGTCTGGCCTCCAGAACGGTTCTTTCAAGCTCTTTTAGGGTTATGATATTGTGATCCAGAAGATAATCGAATTTGGATGGCCGGTTAACCATCATGCGTTTCTGGTTATATATGGCGATTCCCAGGATGCCGGCCAATTCCTGAACCGAGTGTTCATCAATCTCTGAAAAGGGCTGATTATTGGTTCGGTTGATCAACTGCATCACACCCAGCAGATATTTCTGATGAACAACCGGACAAGTCAGGACTTGCCGGGTTAAAAAACCGGTTTTTTGGTCCCAGCTTTTATCGAATTTCAATTCTGGATCAATGACCGCCAATTCCATAGTATCATAACAATTTCGAATATTGACAACATGCTGACGGAATGCCGTAAATCCGGCAATACTGCTGCATGAGATCGGAATGCGGATTTCGGCGATTTCATTTCCGGATTTAAACCGGGAGACCAGTTCTTTTCGCCTTCCGTCAACCACATAGATTGTAATCCGCTCTGCATCAAAAAGCTTGATGATTTCATCTTTCAGATGAACCAGAATTTCATCCAGATTGTCGGCCGAATTGATACGGTTGCCAATTCCCTGAAGCTTTCGACGATAGATGACTTCAGACTGAAGGCATTGGATATTGGCCGGTATTGGGTTGCTTTCGACTGAATTAGGCATGGCGCTTTCTTTATCAGCGTTTTTTCAGATTTCCGATAATTTTTTTTACACCGCCGACTACCAGAAGAATGCCGATCAGATAAAAACAAAAATAAATAAATGGTATGATGGATGAGAATTGGGGAATGGATTCGATCCGTGGCATGACCTGTGGAATTCTGAAAAATACGCCTATCCCGGCCAAGGTTAACATCAGTCCCCAAATCAACTGGAGAGAGGTTTTGTTATTCTGCATGGATTCCTTCAGTAGTAAGATATTCGTATTGAGTCGTGAGAATTATCTTGTTCATGACCCTTGACTTCAGTTTGTATACAGGCCGGCACCGTTTTTCAGTGAAATACACCATCAATGGTTTGCCCACAGTCCGGACACCGCTCATCCACAATCCGGTTCTGAAGAAGCTGAAATCCCCACCGTTCTATCAGCAGTTTGCCGCAGGCCCAGCAGAAAGTGTTTTCACCGGATTCTCCAGTCACATTTCCAATATAAACATATCGCAGACCCGATGACAGACCGATATCCCGGGCGGTTTTCAGTGATTCAACCGAAGTGATCGGACGATCCAGCATTTTATAATCCGGATGAAACCGGCTGATGTGCCAGGGTACGTCAACACCGATGTGATTGGCGATAAAATCAGTCAGTTCGTAAATTTCATCAGATCCATCGTTCAACCCCGGAATCAGCAACGTCGTCACTTCCAGCCAAATACCCTTTTCATGCATGCGCCGTAGTGTTTCCTTGACCGGATCCAGTTTGGCCCGGCATATTGACTGGTAAAATTCCGCACGAAACGCTTTCAGATCGACATTGGCCGCATCCAGAAAGGGCAGGACAGCATTTAAAGCCTCTTCTGTCATGTAACCATTGGTGACAAAAACATTTCGAATGCCATTGGCCTTTGCAATTTTCATGACATCCAGCGCGAATTCCAGAAAAACAGTCGGTTCCGTGTAGGTATACGCAATCGAATGGCATTCCGATAACAGCGCTTTTCTGACCACCTCTTCGGCAGATACATCCTCTCCAGCCATGACCGACCCGGGGTAAGACAACGGCAGGTGGGCAATTTCGGCATTTTGACAGAAGCGGCATTTGAAATTGCATCCTGCTGTTGCAATGGAATAGGATCGGGATCCGGGCAAGAAATGAAACAGTGGTTTTTTCTCGATGGGATCGACATGCTGTGCAATCACCTTTCCATATACCAGCGATATCAGTTTTCCCTGCTGGTTTTCGCGAACACCGCAAATTCCTCTTTTGCCTTCCTTAACCACACATCGATGCGCGCAAAGCGCACACTGAATCTCATTTTTTGAACCGGTTTGATAAAGAATGGCTTCCATACATCACCTTGAATCCGATTGAGTAAAACAGATTGTTCCTAATCTGGTCCGAATCGCCCAAAATTCATTTCACAAAGCAGCCGGGAGGGGATAGGCCTATTCCGGCCTGGGGAGTAACCCCAGCATCTGACCGAAATACTGAAAAAATATTTTGAAATCATCACACCAACCCGACGAAACCGTATAAATGGTTTCTGATGCCTGACATTCATCCATGCTGGCTTGTGGACCGAATGTTACCATCGTATCGGTGATCAGTCCTGTCCGCCCCTGAGAATAGAGCAAGCGCCACTCTTTCGGCATTGCCTCAATTTCGAAAAGAGATCGGGGTGGAAGCCCAACCAGCCTCAAATTACCTGAAATAACGCTGAATAAGCCGGGTAGAAATCGCAGAATGAAGTCTCGCCATTCCACACAAGGAGAGCAGCACATTCTTCCGAAACGATCCGCTGAAGGACTGACGGACGAATGCTCGGATGCCGGAGGGCAAAAACTTCGTAACAGAAACAGCTTCATCTGATTGCGGTCTGGATCTGAAGGGAGCTTGACACATTTTTTTGAAAAAACAACCGGTCCGTGTCGAAAGAACCTCAGGAAAATCGCCGTAGTCAAAATGACCGGCCATAAACAGCTCAGAAATACCGCCGCAAAAAGACGGCTGAACAGATTCAGGCGAATCCGTTTGTCTCTGCCCAGAGGTCCCAGAAGAAAATTTTCTGAAAGGGTCAGTGTCGAATTCAGACGGGTATTGATCAGACAATTTTTATCAACAACCGCCTCAACGATTTCAAGCGACTTTCCAACATAACTACCGCTGCAGATCACGGAAGAGGTGACGATACACCGTTCATCCACAATGCAATTTTCTCCCACAACTGCATAGGGGCCCAATTGTACACCTTTTAAAATCTGGCTGTTCTGTCCAATAAAAACAGGAGGCTCTATTCGGGACAGGGGGTGAAGAATCACATTCCGGGAAAGCCATACACCAGGCTCGATTTCCGTTCCAGCAACCATGAGTCCGGAAAAACCCTTGTCAAAAACCCGCCAGTGGGATTGAAGCATGTGCGAAAATGTCTGTACGGATAACACCTCCTGATCGACGATCCTGAACTGAATATTCGGACGGTTTGATAACCATTTAAAAATTCCATCCTCATTCATGCCATTTGGGACGGCCAGACAATCCGCCGATGAAATCCATCCCCACCCGGTCCACTTGCCATTCGTTTCCGAATCAGCGGACGGGGTCATGTACAGGCAAGTGCAATCTGGTGGCTGTTTCAGCAGGTCTGACTGAACATCCATCCACACCAGTCGGTCGGCATGAACCAGAAGCATCGGCTGATCAAGGGACAAGAATCGAAGACGTTCATATGGCCGAACCGAATCCTTCACCGCCTGGCAATCGATCTGAACCCCCCACCTGGAACCATCTTCCAGGAAACTCCGTATCCGTTCGGGAAAACTGCTGATGATAAAATCGAATCGCTGGATTTTCTGACCTGCCAGATATTCAATTAAATGCTGAATAAACGGCTTGTCCATCAACGGAAGGAAACAGGGAAGCCCATTCCGGATTCCGGATTGGGCATCTGCCATATCCATTGCGGCAATAACGATTGCTTTCATAGCACTTGTTCCTGACCAGGTATTCAGTATGCGCCGCGGCCGGATATGACAGCGGGAATAGTTTTGAACAGAATTCGAATATCCAGCCACAGGCTCTGGCTTTCAATATATTCCGTATCCAGCTTGACCTGTTGTTCAAAGGGAATATCGCTTCGGCCGCTGATCTGCCAGGTACAGGTCAGCCCCGGCTTGACATCCAACCGTCTGCGATCCTTAAGGCTATATTTAGACACTTCAGCGGGTACCGGCGGTCGGGGTCCCACAATGGACATATCTCCTTTCAGAACACTCCAGAGCTGTGGAAGCTCATCGATACTGTATTTCCGGATGATTCGGCCGATCCACGTAATCCGCGGGTCTCGTTTCATCTTGAAGGTGATGCTGTTCTGATGATCGCTTTGATTCAAAATCGATGCCTTGATTGCTTCAGCGTTGTCAATCATGGAGCGGAATTTGGGAAAGGGAAATTCTTTTCCCCATTTGCCCACGCGTTTCTGCCAGAAAAAAACCGGCCCGCCATCAGTCAGTTTGATCAAGATGGCAACCAATGCCATCAATGGCAACACCATCAACAGTACGTATCCGGCAATCAGGATATCCAAAGTCCGCTTGATAAACCGGGCGAATCCAACAACACCAATCCAGGCATACTTTTTTCGAATGAAATGAAGGCGGTTCTGAACAGATTTACCCGTTCCGCCATATTGACGATAAAGGGCCTCCATCATTTCGATCCGTTCCTGCGGATCCGTTATGACCTGACCGTGGCGCGATGTATTCGGCCCGTTGGATTCAGAAACATGTGTCATTCACGCTCCTGTGACTGACAGACTACCGGATAAACGCATCAATAGACTCATGCAATCCAGATTAGGCGGATACTCGCCAGGTATGCCTATAGGTACATCCGAAAAAATCCGGATAGCTGTCCGTTTTTGAAATGGCGATAAACCGATCAACTTATCTGGAAAATGATTGAATCGCGCTGGCTTTGTCTGAATAGATTTCAATAATGCGGTGTAATCTGACCAGTTCAAACAGAGTTTGAACCGGTTTTTGAACCCCGGCCAGCTTCAGATCACCGTCAATTGAATGTAACTGCCTAAAACAGGATAAAATAGTTCCGCACCCCGAACTGTCGACAAAACGTATCTCATTCATATCCAGAATCACTCGCGTATATTTATCAAACACGGGCGTTATCTCAGACTTGAACCATTTTGCATTACCTGCATTCAATTCTTCCGTGTGCAAAATAACCACCGCGATATCGTCATGGGTTTCTATGGATAAATCCATATCATATTCTCCTTGGTGAATCATGAATGATAAAACCATTCCATCAATCCGTTATTTCAGCGAAACCAGTAGCCGGGTGCAGTTGTTTCCATACTGATCCTGCCCATACGTATATTCATCCACTGCGTTGGTAATAATATAGATTCCAAAGCCCCCTTCCTGACTGCCATCAAATTTGGGCGATGGTACGATTTTGGGATCAAATATTTCCCCTCTGTCAAAAAATGTGATCTCCAGCGAATCCGGGGTGGTTCGGGCGATAATTCGGATTTTTCCATCTGTCCGGTTACCATAGGCATGACGAATAATGTTCGTCACGACTTCCGTTGCCGCCAGAGTGAGCAGATCAAGTCGCTCCTGACTGATCAATCGGCCGGCAGGACCACAAAACTCCCGAAGAAATCGCCTGACAAGAGATGTCTGACGAATATCACATTGAATTTCAAATTCGGATTCGCTGATGATGCAGGTTTCAGGCAACTGACCAATTTTAACAACCACGCTCGTGAAATCATCTCGGAACGTCTCGGAATGCGTAAAATTTACGATATCGACCCATACCTGTGTTATCAGACTTTCGGGTGTGTGGCTAATATTGGCTCGCATGCTGTCAACCAGGCGGTTTTCTCCATATTGATCGCCATTGGGATTCATGGCCTCCGTCAACCCGTCCGAATAGAAAAAAAAACAGTCTCCAAAAGAAAATGGCACGGATATTTCGGTATAGGGTTTAATCTCGGGAAATCCCAAGGGCATGTTCACACCTTCCAGTAAACGGAAGGTATTGGATGGTGCGCCATAGTGAATGGTCCGCATATGGCCGCAGTCCACAAACCGGAAAATACGCCGCCTCAAATCAAACCGGCCGTAACAAAGCGTTACAAACGTCTCCAGATCCTCCATTTGCCTGATCATGTTTGTCTGAACCCGGGAAACAATGGCCACCGGGTCTGGCGGGGTATCTCTTTTGACAGCAGAACGTCCCAAGTCATGAATGACTCTTAAAAAATGACTTTTCAGCGCGGCCCCCATCAGTGCCGAGGCAATTCCCTTTCCCATCACATCACCAATCACCACGTCCAGATACTGCTCTCCAAATTGAAAGAAATCATAAAAATCACCGTCCACTTTTTGAGATGGAACCGTTCTCGTGGCGATTTCGATTCCCCTGAGATGGGCTGGCGGCTTTCCCATCAAAAGTGTCTGCTGAATTCGGGAAGCGGTTTCGATTTCCTGCTCTCTGGCTCTGGCGAGTTCGGCTTCAAGCCGTTTGATTCGCCTGGTATTTTGATCGGTTGCGATGGCTTTTTCAACCAGTGCGATCAGTTGATGAGAATTAAACGGCTTGGTAATATAGTCAAATGCGCCATTTTTCATGGCCTCTACGGCATTTGCGATATCATCGCTGGCCGTCAGCATGATCGGAGAGATGTCCTCAAATCGTTCACGAATAAACCGCAGACACTCCAACCCGCTCATGATGGGCATCTGAAGATCCAGAAGCACCGCAGAAATGTCACCTTTCATCTGTTCCAGAGCCTGCCTGCCATTTTCGGCGCTGATGACGTGAAATCCGGCTTTCTCAAATGTTTTTGTTAAAACAGCACGAATGGTCGGATCATCATCAGCAACCAGTATGGTCATTCTTTTTTTTTCGCTCATGGTCTTGACTCCGGTTCACCCCTTTGGAGGTTTGCCAGTCTGGATATTTGTGCATTGGCTGAAAAATCTATAACCAGAGTTTATGCATAAAATCGCTAACGGGCTATTTCAAGATGGACCCGCCTGTTTTTGGCCCAGGCGGCTTCGTTTTGACCCGGATCCATTGGGCGTTCCTCGCCATAGCTGACCGTATTCATTCTTGATGAAGGAATACCCAGACTTTCCAGAAATATTCGGACACTATCGGCCCGCCTTTCACCCAAAGCGATATTGTATTGGGACGTTCCGCGATCGTCCGTATGTCCCTCGATGATAATGGATATCGCAGAATTACTTCTCAACCAGTCCGCTTTTGTTTTCAGAATTTCACGGGCTTCTGGAATCAGTACCGCGCTATCAAATTCAAAATAGATATCTTCTGCTGTCAGACTGTTGCGGGACCCGGCCAACGAAGATCCTGAATCCGCTCCAGTTGCACCATAGCCACCCGCTCCGCCTTTCAGTGCCTGTTCATTGAGACTGCCTGAAGGGGAACTGCTGCCGCCATAACTGTCACTGCCAGTTGAACGGCTTCCATTCGACCCGGCCATGGATACACCTGGCTCGGAATAAATTTTTTTCTTGGTGCAGGATGGCAGAAATGCAATAAATCCAAGCACAATAAAAAAAACAATAATTCGGGATTGTGGGGATGTAGGGCGCATATGATATCCTTTCAATGACTGATGATGAATGGGGTATAAATCAACCCCGTTATGAAAAATTTTGCCTGTTAAAAGCTATAGAAGCTATATATTATCCCTCATCGGACGTTGTTGGCAGCCAGGTCAGCGTCATGTTCAAATCATCCTGAATATCCATTAAAACGCCTTCATGATCCTCTGCCATCGCACAATTGACAATTCGAACACCTTTCAGAACGCCTGATCCAAAGGCTTCATGAATATGTCCGCAAATTACCACGGCGGGTTTGTGCTTGACCACCAGATTGTAAATGGCTCGACTTCCAGCATGGTATCTTCCCCCTACCCGGTCGCACATACCCATTGGCGGTGGATGGCAGACCAGAATGGACGCGCGTGTCAGCAACCGGTCCAGCCGATCAACGGTTTCCGCTTCATTAAATTGGATTTTGGAATGAAACGGTAACGGCAGGGTTCCACTGACACCGACAAAATTCAGGCCATTGATTTCAACCTGCCTCAAATGCAGGTTTTGTGTGGTGGGTAAGGCTGCCATCAGGGTTTCAAAATGCTGACGGTCCGTATTTCCACGAACAAACAGCATTGGAATGGATAAGGATGACAAGGCTTCAACGGTTTTTAAAGCGCGCGTGTATCCGGTGATATCTCCGGCAAAGACCAGAACATCTGGCCGCCATTGGTCAATATTGTTTAGAATCGCAATCAGCCGGTTCTGTTTTCCATGAATATCTGCAACCGCATAGATTCTTGCACGCATATCGTCCGCCATGCCCCTCGAATTTCCGCCCGCTTCTTTCTCTTTTGAAAGCAGGCCGGCGTGAGTGGCCCATAAAGCATCTTTCCAAACGACTGTGAATGAGACTACAAGAAGTAGGCTTTATTTTCAACGAATTTCATGATAGTTCACTACATTATCAAAAATCTGATTCACAACTGTCTCCCAGCCACGCAACACAGAGAGGTTGACTTCATGCCAAAATTCATTCATGCCGCAGACATCCACCTGGACAGCCCGCTCTTAAAGCTGGCGTATTACGACGGTGCGCCAGTTGAAGCGATTCGGAACGCGACACGAAAGGCTCTGGAAAATCTGGTCAATCTGGCCATTGCAGAATCCGTTGATTTCATGCTGATTGCAGGCGATCTGTATGACAGTGATTGGAAAGACTACAATACCGGCCTTTTTTTTGTCAGTCAGATGGCCCGGCTGCGGGAATATGGCGTTCGTGTACTCATTGTCTCCGGCAATCATGACGCTGGCAGCAGAATGACCCGATCCCTTCGTCTTCCCGACAATGTCCATTTCTTTTCAACAGAGTCTCCTGAATCGGTCATTTTGGAGCATATTGGCGTGGCAGTTCACGGACAGGGATTTTCAAATCCTTATGTAAAAATTGATCTTTCTGCATGCTATCCGGCTCCTGTACCGCATTTTATCAACATCGGCATGCTTCATACATCCGCAACCGGACGGCCAGGACATGAACCCTATGCCCCCTGCACCCGGGAAGGACTTGTCAACATGGGCTATGACTATTGGGCACTGGGTCATATCCATCAAAGAGAAATTCTGTCTCAGATTCCGCTGATCGTTTTTCCTGGAAACATTCAGGGCCGACATATCCGGGAAACAGGCCCAAAGGGCTGCATCGTCGTACAAACAGACCCGTCAATCAGCGCAATTTTTCAATCCTGCGATGTCATTCGGTGGGAACTGGTCGCGATGAAGGGCGAAAACAGCCTGACAGATTTGATGGACCAAACTGAAACCACGCTGATTGAATTATGCAGACAGCATCGCGGCATTCCACTGATCATCCGCCTGAAGATTTCAGCAGGCACCATTCTTTGGCAAAAAATTCATCAAAATTTTGATCAGTTTAAAAATGATCTGCGATCACTTTCGATCGATGTGAGTGGCGGGCAAATCTGGATTCAGGACATTCATACGATCCGATTGTCACATGATGAAAACTTGAAACAAGGCCATGGAACCGATCCGCTGGGTGAACTGCATCAAATGTTTCGTGAACTTGAAATGGATTCGAACCAGATTTTGACTTACAGCCATTTGCTTGATGATTTAATAACCAGGCTGCCCCGCGAACTGCGGGAAGGCCCTGATGCCATTCGTCCCAACGACCCCGAATGGCTGTCTGCAGCCATAAACGAAGTGGAATCGATGCTGACTGCCCGTCTCTTGACCAAGAATCATCCATGAAAACATTTTCGACATCAATTCAGCCGGATCACAAGGTCGGAACATGAAATTTCTTTCGCTGAACCTGATCGCTTTTGGCCCGTTCACACAAACCGTCCTGAATTTTTATCCTCCGGAAAAGGGGCTCCATCTCATCTATGGCCCAAATGAGGCAGGAAAGAGCTCGGCGCTTCGAGCCCTTCGATGTGCACTTTATGGTATACCGGAACGATCGGTTGACGACTTTGTTCATCCCTATTCCAAAATGCGGATTGGTGCAACCCTGATCAATCATACCGGACATCAAATTGGATTTGTCCGGAGAAAGGGCCGATCCGGAACCCTGAGAGATGCGGATGATGCCGAACCGCTGAATGAAGGTATTTTATCGGAATTTTTATCCGGAGTGGATGAAACCCTTTTTTCGACCCTTTTCGGTATTGATCATGCTGTTCTGGTCAACGGCGGAGAGGAAATCATCAAAGGTGGCGGAGATATCGGTCAGATCCTTTTTTCCGCCGGATCCGGAATATCGGATTTTCGAAAAATTCAGTCCGATATTCAGGCAGAGGCTGAAAAACTGTTCAAGCCCGGCGGCAAAACCCCGCTGATCAATGAATCGATCGCAACCTTGAAAAACACCCAGAAAGTGCTTCGGGACACCCAGTTATCCGGAAGTGACTGGGAATGTCATGACCGGAATCTTCACGATGCACTTTCTGAAAAAACCGCGATAGAAAATGATCTTGACGACCTGATACGGTCAAATAACAGGCTCCAGCGTATTCAGCATGCCCTTCCATCCATTGGACGACGAAAAGACTGCCTCACGGATCTGATCCACTACCAGAATGTGATACTGTTACCGGAAAATTTTTCTGAACGCAGACATCATCTGATTACCCGCCTTCACGTATCGGAATCAGAAGTCCGTCAGACCGAGGCGGCTCTGTCAGAAATCATGCAATCCATAGCCGAAATACAGATTCCGGAAAACCTGCTGATTCACGCATCTCAAATCGAACTGTTTCATAAAAAATTGGGTGAATTCATGAAAGACTCGCTTGACAGACCCCGATTGGCCGGATTTTATTCCAGCCATCTGTCAGATGCGATGTCAATTCTCACCGCCATTCGACCCGACCTGACACTGGATCAGGCTGATTCCCTTAAACTGAAAAAGACAGACATGCTGGCAATCCAGGAACTGGGATCGACCTATGAGAATCTGGTTGGACAGCGACAGGCACTCAATACAGAAATTTCCCGATGCACCATCAACCTGGAACAGATTCAAAAAACCATTGCCGACGCACCAAAGATACCTGAACTGCTTGAACTTCAGGCACTGTTTGAATCCATTCAATCCTCAGGCGACATCGCGCTTCAGATTCAATCTCTTGAAACCGAAATCAGGAAAACCGAATCGCTGATGTCCACATCGCTATCCCGGCTGAAACCCTTTCAAGGCACTTTGGAATCGATGGGACAGACCCCTGTTCCCATGGCTGAAACCATTGACCGGTTTGATGATGAAATCAAGACACATACCGATCGGATGAAACAACTTTTGACTCAGCAAAAAGAATATACCCAACTGCTTGCCGGAATTCAGAAACAGTTGAATCAAATCAGGCTGGAACAGGAACCACCGACCGAAGCGGACCTGATCGCTGTTCGATCAGAAAGAAACCGGATGTGGCGAACCATTCGAAAGATGGATTGGACGCCGGAAAGCGATGTTCTGGAAGATTATGAGCATCAGGTCAGGAATGCGGATGCGGTATCAGACAGACTTCGACATGAGGCAGACCGCGTTGCACAAAAAGCCGGCCTTCTTTCAGATCAGGAATTGCAGACAAACCGCCTGAACCAGTGTTGCATAGAGATTGGAACCGTCCAAACACAGCTCGATAACCTGGTAACGGCGTGGAAAAATCTTTGGAAGCCATTGGGATTCACCCCGCTTTCACCAAAAGAAATGCGTTCATGGCTGCAGTGCTACAATGATTCGTTAAATCGGGCAGAAATGCTTCGCGAATTGAAGTCCCGCCGGGACAACCTTTATCAACAACAGACAATTTATTCGAATCAGTTGAAGATTGCCCTGAATTATCAGGGCCACGCTCAACCCGACGGCCTGTCTTTGAACACACTTCTGGAAACCGCCCGTCAGCTCATCAAACATGCAGAAGTTCACCGAATCACTCTTGAAAAACGCCATGCTGAAATGAAAACACGGCAAACCGCGCTTCGTGAAGCGCAAATGCGGTCTGACGGTGTGGAAAAACAGTTATGTGATTGGCAGAATCGATGGGCCGAAGCGATTCGTCCGATCGGCCTGGAACCAAGCGCCAGCACGGCTCAGGCAATGGGGGTATTGGATGATCTGAAATCCCTGGTCAACAAACTGAAAGAAGCGGAAGGATTCCACAAACGCATCGAAGGCATTGATCGTGATACGCGTGAATACACCGATATGGTCACGACGTTTATAACAAGAGAATCACCTGATCTAAGCGGTCTTTCACTGGAAGGCATGGTAACCGCGCTGAACAACCGGCTCAATCAGGCCAGAGCAGCAAAGGCCCGGCGACAGAGCCTTGAAAAGCAGCAGCGGCAGGAGGAAAACGCTCTCAAACGAGTTCGTCACACCCTGTTGGAAATTCAAACCCAGATTCACACCCTGTGTGAGGAAGCACGATGCAACAGTCTTCACGAACTGGCCGATGCCGAACAGCGTTCCCAAAGGCGCCGTGTTCTGGAAATGGAACGGGACAGGTTGGACGCAGAGATATCCCGGTTCAGCGCAGGTCAGGGGCTTGAGATGTTTATTGAGGATGCGCTGAGCATTGACTCGGATCTGATTGCATTTCAACTCCAGGACATGACGGAACGTATCAATGAAATGGGCTCCAGAAAATCGGAACTGGATCAGGTGATTGGACAGGAACGGAATGAATTGGGCAGAATGAATGGAAATTCCGTTGCGGCTGTACTGGCCCAGGACAGCCAGGGGCTTCTGGCCCGCATTCAGTCTTTAGCCGAACGATTCATTCGTCTGAAACTGGCTTCCGGCATGCTGTCGCAGGCCGTGGAACGGTACCGTGAAAAGCATCAGGGCCCGGTTCTCAGCCGGTCTGCAGAACTGTTTTCGCAAATGACGCTGGGCATGTTTCGAGGGCTTCGGCTGGAATACGCTGAAAAGGGAGACGGGTTTCTGGTCGGCGTGCGGCATGATGGCGACATGGTGACTGTTCAGGGCATGAGCGAAGGCACCGCAGATCAACTCTATCTGGCGGTTCGTATCGCCGGACTTGAAGCCTATCTGTCCGGCAGCAAACCCATGCCATTTATCATCGATGACATTTTAATCAAATTTGACGATGCACGGGCCATTGAAACGCTTAAAATTCTGGCGGAACTGTCTGAAAAAACGCAGGTCATCTTTTTTACGCATCATAGCCATTTAATCGATCTGGCAAAACAGCATGTGGACAGTCGCTACTGGACACATCATATCATCTGATACGGGTTATTTAATTTTCTGTTTTCAGCGCGCTGCGGACCATGTTGGCAAAACACGCATTCCCCAGGGTTACCCATTTCACAAGCCTGTCCTGATGCCGGTCCAGTTGCTGAATGATAGCCTTTTCCACCATGCCATTTTGTCGAAGCTGCTGAACCGTCCCGTGGAAATCCTCCAGAAAAGCCAGCTTGTTTTGTATCCGGCGTTTTCCATTTGTAACAGATGGATGATGGCTGCAGAACAGGGCATCGAAATCAAGCTTCAGGACGGTTTTCAGCGAATCGATCTGGTCATGCATGGTTTCATCCGCCCGAAAGTATTTGATCCGGTCTCCTAAATAGAGATCACCGGAAAACAGCCAACCATGCCGAGTTTCCAGATAAACCGTATGATCTTTGCTGTGCCCCGGCGTATGAATCGGAACAAGATGGCCGGACCGCGTCTGAATGCGGGTATCTGCGGGTATCATGTGAACCGGATCGGCCTTTCCCCATACCAGATGCTGATACGGTCGAATTTTAAACGGGTGGGCCAATTTTTGAGCAGTCACGAAATGTCCCATGACATCTATGTCATACCGGGCGCTGATTGCCCCCGCGTTCCCGCTGTGATCCTCATGATGATGGGTCAGAAGAACATGATCCGGTCGTCTTCTGTCCAGGATATCAAACACGGCCTGCCGCATGTGACGCTGGCCCGTATCAATGACCACGCCATCGACAAGATAGAAAAAAACGGTCATGAGCGGCCGTCCGATCGGGCTGTAACCCAGTTCATATCCCGTAACCGGGCCGAAATCATGGTGTTTGCAAATTTTCATGGAAACCCTGATCGTGAGAGTGAGAGTGAATCATAACCATATTTCCTTCCTTCTCTGCCCGTTGCGCAATTGCCATATACCTCAATTCGAGCAGCAGTTCAGAGAGTTTGGGCAGCAGGAAAGGATTCAGATCGCTTGTGCGTTTAGGATTCCTTAAAGCCATGATTGCAAGGGATCTGGTTGATTTTTCGGATTTAACCCGTATATTATTGCGGATGAAACAGCGAATATCCATCCATTTAATACCGAAAGCGTACTGCATCAATCCCAAGATTGAGAGGAATACCATGATATGAGCGCTTATCTTCCCGAAAAAGTGAGGCATCTGGATGCACTGAAGGCATGCGGATTCAATGTCCCGGAGTTTGTATATGTGCCTGCATCCGATTTTGAAGACGAGGGGCTTGAAGCGCTTGAATCATTTCTGGATTCTCATAAAGAAAACTACAAAATCATTGCCCGAAGCGCCCACCCCCAGGAGGATGCATTCAAGGGCGGAACCTTTGACTCCATGAGTACGTATGCCGACATCGGCGGTATTTTGTATGCCCGCAAGCGAATGATCAAAATGGCCATAACGGAAAAACGGCTGAGTATTCTTCGCCAGCAGAAATTCAACAACAGCCCGCAAATCGACCCGGAAGACATGGGCGTTCTGGTGATGCCCTTTATCGAGGGAAGCAGTGTCATGGCCAAAAAAATCGGGGAACATTGGGAATTCGGATATTGCCGCAACCCATCGCACAAAATTCAGAGTGGACCGTTTATCACAGCCACACCACATGACCGGAAACTGATCGATCTGTCTGACGATATCCAGAAATGTCTTGGTTTTCCATGTGAAATCGAATTTATCATCTCCGGGGAAAATGAGATATATGTGGTTCAGGCAAAGAATATTTCTGCCTTCGAATGGCTCGATCAGCATGAAAGTGAACGGACAGTTCACCTGGACGGTATTCGGCGTATCCGGAAACGCCGCAATTATCGGGAGCGACCCGTGTTTGTGATGGACAATCAGGCGTTTTACATCACCCTTATCGGTCAATGCGAAGATATGGTGCTCGGTAGCTCGGGACCGGTTCCGACCATCAGCGACATATTGAAAACCATCAGTAATAATGAACGGAAACTGGGGGATTTCGCACTCCAGCATCAGCGTTTCGCCGTTCTGGGTCTTTCTATCAGGGTTCCGGATGATCTCTACCAGGTCGCCAACCACTACCTGGATGAAACACCGGAAAAACAGAAACTGCTTTCCAAAGCCCTGTACAATCATCTCCATGTCATTGATCGCTTTCTGGGCGAGGCAGACACGATCATTGCCAAAGAACGTATTCAGATCAAGCTCTGCAGTCATGATGCCTATGGCATCGACACCGTACGCAATCCCATCTGGATGGCATTCTGGCACGTTGAAAATCATAAACAGAAAGTCCGGCAATTCAAACAGTTTGGATTTAAAACCGGCGACTCCGTCGGCATCGAAATTGACGCCATGGAAAAGCCGCTGGTTTACCGGCTGTAGAGTTTATCCATCCCAAACCCATTCCCATCAATTTGAATCGGGCAGCCATCAATCATCACCAGATAAGTCCGATAACGGCACCGGTCATGCAGGTCGCAAACATCCCCGCGAGAATTGACTTCAATCCGAGCGATACGATCTCGCTGCGTCTTTCCGGCGCCATGGCGCCCAGTCCGCCGACCATGATGCCGAGGCTTCCGAAATTGGCAAAACCGCAAAGGGCATATGTCGCAATCAGTCGTCCCTTCTCACTCATTGACTCCGGACCAATCGCTGCCATATCAAGATAGGCGACCAGTTCATTCAGAATGACCTTGGTGCCCAGCAGACCGCCGACGATTGTCGCTTCCGACCAGGGAACGCCAAGTGTCCATGCCAGCGGAGACAGGCACCAGCCTATCACCCGTTGCAGCGTCACGGTTTTGCCACCGATAAGCGGCAGCAAGCCGAGTATCTGGTTGACCAGACTGACCAGAGCGATCATCACAATCAGCATGACGATGATGTTGAGAAGCAGCTTCAATCCCTCAAGCGTGCCATTAAAAATGGAATCCATTGAGCTGGTCGCAGTCACCTGCGGTTCGAGTTCACCGGTTGTTATCTGCCCGATATGCGGGACCATCAGATGGGCAATTACAAGTGCGGCCGGTGCACTGATCAAAGATGCCGTAAGGATATGACCGATGGCATCCGGAATGGTATTTTTCAGAATCGATGCATAGAGTACCAGAACCGTCCCGGCGATCGTACTCATCCCGCAGGTCATTACTGCAAAGAGTTCGCCCCGCGACATCTGCACCAGGTATGGTCGAATCAAAAGCGGTGCCTCGACCATCCCGACAAACACGTTGGCCGCAGCACTCACGCCCAGTGCGCCGCCGATTCCCATGGACTTCTCCAGCAACCAGCTACCACCCTTGACAATCAACGGCAGTATGCGCCAGTAGAAGAGAAGCGATGACAGGGCGCTGATGACCAGAACCAGTGGCAACGCCCGAAAAGCCAGGACAAATGAGTTGCCTGGAAATGATTCGGCAAATGGCAACGGGCCGCCACCCAGATAGCCGAAGACCACGCTGGTACCGGCCGTTGTGGCCTTCTCCAGAGCGAGTATCGCCCCGTTGAGGAGAATGAATACTGTCCGGCTGGCAGGCAGTTTGACCAGGATTATCGCCAAAATAAATTGCAGCGCCATCCCGACAACGACAGTACGCCAATTCAGGGCTTTTTGCTGTTCGCTGAGACTCCATGCAAGCAACAGAAGAATAATGAGACCAATCAGACCCTGATAATGATGCATAGCAGCGATCTTATCCCCCCTTCTCCAGAACTTCCATGACCCTTTTTGTATATTTCCAGATCGTGTTTTATCCGGCCTGATGAAAAATTTCTGATTATAAGGAATTCTCCGTTTTAATCAGATTATCTGAAAAGATTGAGGTGCGCAACATGTCGAAGATTCGGCCTTGTCCAGCTTGGTCAGATATCGCCCCAGGGCTTTGACGCATTCGGCATCCCATTTTTCTCCGGCATGGCGTTTAAATATTTCCAGAGCGACATTTGGTGTCATGGCCTTCTGATACGGCCGTTCCGTGGTCATGGCGTCGAATGAATCGGCAACGGCGATGATTTTCGCACCCAGGGGTATGTCGGTATTTTTCAATCGACGTGGATAACCTTTTCCATCCGGACGCTCGTGATGGGATCGGACATATTCCAGTGCCGGTCCCAGAAAATCCAGTTCGTGCAATATATCCGCACCAACAGCCGGATGCTTGATGATCCGGTTAACCATTTCCGGGGGGTTCCTGGCTTCATGCGGTTGAAACAAATAATCCGGGAAACCGATTTTACCAATATCATGCAGCAAACCGCCCAGACGGATATATTCGATATCGCCGCTTTCAAGCCCCATTTCCATGGCGATGTGTTCAGCAAGATTGGCAACCCGTTCCGTATGACCTTTGGTATAGGGATCTCTCGCAGCCAGGGCGTTGGCCATGGTCGATACGGTTTTGATCGTATTTTTACGGATTTTTTCGTTCAGCGATTTCAGTTCTGAAATGAGCATCTCCAGATGATACTCCCTGGCCTCGACCTTGACCATCATCAGCCCCATGGCTTCTGCAATGATTCGGACTGGCTCCGGCGTGCCGGGGTCTGTCAGGGACATGATGTCATTGGAATATTTTCCGGCAGATACATCCTGAATGATTTCCAGAAGCCTTTCCAGTGCGCGCATTCAATATCCTCTCCGTTGATTGGCATGATTTTGTAACTACTCGGGTTCATAGGGAGCAACGGCACAGAGGCACAAAGTTGTCTTGCCTGTCTGTTTGCCTGTCTGTCTGTGCGTTGATTGAGATAACCGTCATGATCAGTGAGACACTTTGTGCCGTAGGGCAAGCGAATTTATCCGCAGCGGATCAGGCATACTGAATGATCCAGAAAGTACAAAGCACATTGAAGCGTGAACGACCCAAGGTCATTATAAGATTTGACCACGAGGAGAACAATCGTAAAGAAGTACAGTCTTATTGCTGCCCGCCTGCTTTCGTGGCCCCAATCTGAATGCGTTCAGGAATGACAACCTGCCTGGCAATCCACATACTCCAAACCGCATAAATGAACCCCGCAATTCCCAACCCCAATACAACGCCTGACGGCCCCTGGATTCGGGACAGATACAGACAAAGAACAGAAGCCACAATACTGGAAATGATGATGACCGGAATATATGCCCGCGTACGGTTGACCAGCATGCCGAATCCGGTCAGAAGTTGACCCAGAAAAAACAGCGACCAGTCCAGTGTCAGCCAAGGGAGCAGAGGCGCATATTCGGTATACCGGAAACTTGATATGAGTAGCACCGTCCAAGTCCCGATGAGTCTATAGAATCCGATGAGCAAGAGGCTGCACAGAATATAGCAGCCGATCATTATCATGAGGATACGGATGGCAGCGGCCATATCGGCTGCTGATTTCAATCCCCCTGCCCGGTCATACGCAATGGGCATGAAGAACAGTTGAAGCAGACCGGAAAGAAAAACCAGGGGATAGAAAGCCAGTTGCGACACAACCGAGTACATGCCCACGACAGTTGGCCCATGAAACATCTGCAACGCCCACCTGTCGCAGAACTGATAGATCCAGATAAACGCACCCCAGGTTAAAAACGGCCAGGAAAACGACAGTATATCAGTTGCCATGTCTTTTCCGTTCGATATCCGGGAGTGGCCAATCGATGACGTTACAGCCCGTTGATAGAAGAAGCCCGAGACTCCGGCCAGAAACAGGGATACGATCAGATATCCCAACATGGCCATATCTGCAGTCGACGTTGTAACGAAGATAATGAGTGCGGCGGACATGGGTTTGAAACAGGCGGATACAAAATTCAAAATTGATGCGGCTTGCCGTCTTCTGTCAGCGGTCAATATCAACATATCCATGCTCGACCATCCGCTGGCGCATCCGGCAAAAATAGACAGAACAATGAGCCAGATCCAGTTCTTTAAATCCATCAACACGGAAAAACCAATCAGGACAACACAGAGCAGAATCGACACTGCCGTCAGAATAATCCTGAACCGGGTGGATGCACGGCCAAAATCCGACACGCGTGCCTGAGCCCGTGCAATGGACCAGTACCGCATCAGTCCCTGTCCAATCGGGCTGAAAAACACAACCAGCATCAGATTCATCCAGGTGTTTCCCAGAGAAAACCGGCCGAATTCTTCAGGGCTGATCATCCGTGTCATGAGCTTGACTCCCAGAAACCAGCCCAGCCCCATGCCAACCTGCCCCAAAAATATCCAGAAAAGCTCTTTGGTGCTTTGGACATCCATGCCAACGATATACAAAAGGCTTTTCTTCAACACCCCGGATTTTCTGCCTTCTGCTTGCCGCCCGTCTGCGGTCATCCCTGCTGCTGCCCCATCAGTTCAAGATACAGCGTTTCGATATCCTGCAACAGCCGTTTCTGGGAATATCGAATGGAGACAAATTCTCTTGCAGCCTGAATCCGTTTCTGTTGAATGGCTTCAGGCTCTGAAATAAGATATTTCAGGCCCGAAGCAAATCCGGTACTGTCATTCTTTTGGCACAGTATTCCCCGGTTGCACACGGCAAAACCCTTATCCGGAATTGGGAGATTCGAATAGCCCAGAAGATCCTGAACACCGCCGGCCAGTGTTGCAATAACCGGCACAGAAGAAGCCATGGCCTCGATAATGGAAAACGGCGTCCCCTCATTCAATGATGTCAGGGCCAGAATATCGAGATCCGCATACACTTCCTGAATATTCCGCACCCATCCCCAAAAGATAACCTGTTCGCTCAGCCGCATCGCCTTGCAGGTTTTCTCGAGTTCCTGCCTGCATTCTCCGTCACCCACAATAATGAACCGGATTTTTATGTCTGGATTGGTGTCTAAAAACAATCTGGCGGTACGGAGAAACATGGCGTGATTTTTGATCGGAACCAGACGTCCGATGATACCGACGGTGATGGTATCGGCATCGATGCCCAGATTTTTTCTGAAACGGCCTTTCGCGTCATTGCAGGATAAAAATGGTGACAGGTCAAATCCCAGTTCAATGGTTCGAACCTTTTCCTTTGGTGCAATCCGGTATTTTTCAACCAGTTCCTGCCGTTGGGTATCACTGATCGCAATGATGACATTGGTCAGTTTTGCAATCATCCGCTCGATCCATACAAAAAAACCGGACTTGGCGCGGCTGAAATACCCGTCGAACACATGTCCGTGAAACGTATGCACGATATGGACATGCTGTCTGAAAAGAAAATTATAGACCAGAACGGCAAACCGCGCGCTGAAACCGGCCTTGGCCGTGTGCGTATCCACAATATCCGGCTTGAACCGGTTCAGGGTCTGAAAGATATGAATCATGGCCTTGATATCGAGCGGCGGGCTGATGTCCCGCTGAAGTTCCGGTATCACCTGGGGTTTGTTCTCATCCGAATCAAAGAGATAGCTCATGTCACCTTCCTGGGATGAAATGTTGCCGGTCACCAGAAGGGTCTCAAAGCGTTGGGGGTTCATCCCTGTCGTCAGCAGGTGGACATGGATTGCCGGGCCGCCGATGTTAAGCCGGGCAATCATTCGAAGCACGCGAATGCGGCGAAAACCCGCCGGGACAGGCGGCTTTTGACTCACGTATCGGCCGGTGCCGACTCTGCCGATCCATAAATGGATACAGCCCGATGTTGCCACAAAAACCATCCGCAAAAACAGACCCGACACGATCAGGGGTTTTAAAAGCCAGGGTGATGGCCGGTTGTATTTGTCAAACAGCAGATAGACACTTTTATGAAACTCGAACAGGGACCGAATCATCAACTGATCACTGCTGACACCGACATAGTGCATGACTTCGGACAGCGGGAAATAGACCACTTTCCATCCGGAATTCCACATCCGACGGCACCAGTCCGCATCTTCCCAATACATGAAAAACCGTTCGTCAAACAGGCTGACAGCGTCAATGGCCTGCCTTCTGACAATCATGCAGGCTCCGGATACCCAATCCACTTCCATCGGGGTGATCCCGTCACACCGGCTGGTCAATACATTGGCACTGGTGATTCGGTTATTTGGAAAAAGCCTTGTGAAAAGGGATTTTCTTCCAAAAAAAGCGGTCAATGGTGTGGGGAAAGACCGTGCTGATCCCTGAATCGACCCATCGCTGTCCAGAATTCTGGGGCCGATGATACCGACGGTTGGATTTTCTGACAGGTAGGGAATCGCCGCTTCAAAAAATCCCTTTACCATCAGCGAATCCGGATTGAGCAGCACGATATACGGCGATGTACTTTTTAGAATCGCCTGATTCACGGCCGCGGCAAATCCCAGATTGGTATCATTTAACGTCAGATGAATCTGTGGAAACTGCTCAAGGATTTTTTCAGGACAATCCTGTGAGTGATTGTCCTGAATATATATGGCGGCCGGCCTACCGCCAAGCGCATCATAAACCGTATCCAGACACTTCAGCAGATAATTGGTGCTGTTATAATTGACAAGAATGATATCAAAAAGGCAGGAATCGTCCTGATCACCCATTGTTTGCCCTTTTCTTCCGTATGGTTAACCGATCCATCAGGCGCTCCGGAGACAGAAGTTTTCTGATTTCCGGACTGCCAGCTTTACGCATCGTCTGGATCTGCCTGCGCTTTTTCATCATGCGGGGAAATCCGAGAACCGCATCTCTTTTTGCATGGATAAATGGCCTGCCAAGCCCTCGAAACCCGAAATATATGCCGGACAGACAATTGTAGCGCAGATGATGATGCCATGTTTTTACAAAAAGTGCTTTCGGCATATTTTTCAGATACACCCATTCCAGGTTCCTGTGACCATAATAGATTGATGTATGAGAATCGTGCCCGATGCTGCTGCTGGCCCAGTGATACACCCGGGCTTTTGGAACATACAGGCAGGGATATCCCCTGAGTTGAGCCCGGAAACTGAGATCCACATCCTCATACAGCAAAAAAAAATCTTCATCGAACAGGCCGATTTCATGCAGCATATCCATCCGGTATATCGCTGCTCCGGCGCATGCGCCAAATATCCATTCCATGGAATCAAAGCGGTCAGCGGATTGTCTTCTGCCCCGCAGTATGCCGGCGCCGGCCATGCTGTAGCCATCCCCGGCCCGATCAATCAGTTCCGGATGATCGGCGTACAGCATTTTGGATGCGGCAGAGCCCGCCTCGGGATAATCCGTCATGGCATGGATCAGCTTTTCAAGCCATTGGGGATGCGCCATTGCATCATTGTTCAAAAGCGCCACATATTCTGTTTCAACCGTTTTTAATGCAATGTTGTTGGCTTTACAGAATCCCATGTTATACGGCAGATCAATGACATCAATTCCTGAAAACTGGCGGCGGACCCGCTCAACCGATCCATCGGTCGAGCCGTTGTCAACGACAATGATCCGGTCCGGTAAACGGGATTGACTGAAAAGCGACTTCAGACAGTCTGCCAGCATATCGGCCCGGTTCCAGTTCAACACCACAACAGTGATCAGAGGCATGGGGGAACTCCGGTAAACAACCGCATATACAGTACAAGCGGCCAGATGATCCGGCCGGCCTTCCGCCGCCTTCGCAAAATCGATTCCATGACATCCCGTTCGGATTCAATGACGGCTGACCAGAATGCAGGCTTGGCAATGCCATTGACAGATAACCGTTTTCTGCGTTTGCAAATCCATGCAGTCAATTGTTTCATACCGCCAAGGATTCCCATGAGATATGCGTAAGTCAGCCTGTTTGAAATACACACGGAGAGCCACCAGAGATGATATATCAGAATGACAGGAAATTGGGTTAAAAGAATGGAAAGGGGATAATTCTTTGCAACCACCTGAAGCAGATTCCGGGTTGTCAATCGGACGATGAACGGATTCAGGCGACTGCCGCTGGTCATGCTGCCCATATGAAACACCCTGGCCGACGGAACATACAGGCAATGCAATCCCAGGCGACAGGCGTGCAGATTCAGATCGACATCTTCCAGATAGGCAAAAAAATCTTCATCAAACAAACCGGTTTTTTCAAAAAAAATTCGGCGGTACAGGGCTGCGCCTGCACAACAGCCGAAAACCGGCTTTACACCATCAAAGCGGCCGTCATCGACTTCAAACGTTCCCAGTCGATATCCGGCCCCTCCTCTGAACATGCCGTCTCCCGCACCATCCATTAACGACCGGTCAAAATAATTGAGCATTTTCGGGGCGAAGCTGTCAAATCCGGACCAGGTCATTGCCGTCTGAACCAGTTCATCCAGACAGTCGGCATCCAGTTCCGTATCGTTGTTCAACAGGAAAATGAACGGACTGGATGACAGACGGATTCCTGCGTTGACGCCGGCGCCAAATCCCCGATTTTCTGCAAATTCAACCAACCCGACATCGGAATAACGGGTTCGAAGCCAGGACACTGACCCATCCGTGGAACCGTTGTCCACGACGGTTACGGAAAAATTCTGAAAAGTCTGGTGCCCGATCGATCTCAAACAGCTTTTCAGAAGATGTTTGCCGTTCCAGTTCGGGATGATGATTGAAACCAGCGGATGAGATGAATTCATAAGACTGCCAGATGTTTTCGACGGCGACTCATGGCAGTCATCTGCGTGAACACACAACCGGCAACAATCAGAAATCCCAGACATTCCAATAAGGCCGGCATCAATCCATGCCGCATGATCAGCCAGACAATGGCAATCACCGGCGTCAGCATCCATCTGACCAGGGTTTTCAGATAGCCACGTTCCGCAATCACATGAGCCAATGGTGGAGAATTTTCATAATACCAGTTAACAAAGGCCTTTCCTGAAGAGCTGGTTAAAAGAACCCTGTCCCGAAACCGCTTCAGCAATTGGACATGGGGTTCAAGCGGAGAGCCGAAAGCGGCTGTTGCGATAAAACATCCGCCGCCGCCATCACCGCCGCCATTTTCGGGTTCAGATGGCGAAGGGGATGCTGCGCCGGCCAGAGTCTGATACCAGGCATTTCCCATGACCTGATAGCCCTGTGTATTGGGATGCAGCTCATCATAACTCAGATTGGCCCAGTCCAGAATCAGCGCGCTGTACTGATCACACAGCAAAACCGACTTGTCCGTCGCCAGTCTTCGAATGGCCGGATTATAGGTGTTGGGTATGTTTTTATAAAAAACGGCTGCAGGCCGCTCATCCGGTGTCAGTGTCGCCAGAACTGGCGTCAGGCCGGCATTCCGGCTCTTATCGACCATGACCCCAAGATTATACACCGTCGTATTGTAGGATATACCGGACCAGACATCATTGGTGCCTTCCAGTATCAGAATGTAAGCCCCTGAATAGCCGGAAACAACACTGTCGATCCGACTCAGGCCCTCCATCGTGGTTTGGCCAAAAACCCCGTAATTCAACACCTGCCATGATCCGCCAGCCGAGTTGAGATAGGCCTCCAGCGTGGGTTCATATCCACCGATCCGCTGGCCATTGCCTTCTGATGTGATATATGGATATCCAACTGTAATGCTGTCTCCAAAGCCCAGAACAATTGATGGCTGAATAGGCACTGGCTCCGGTTCGGGTTCCGGATCAGGAGCGGGATCAATGGGGTCTGAAGGCGGATCGGTCGGAATGTCTTCTGCAACTGAAAAACCAGTAAACGGGCTGACGCACAGAATGGTCATCATCAATAATAAAAGGATAATCCAATGAAATTTTGTCCGTTTCATAAATGCTTTGGGACTGCTCATCATTCAGATATTTTCCAGCTTGGTCAGTCCAAGCTACTGTTAAGTAAATGTAATTTATTACGAAGTAAAATCGATCTGTTACCAACGGTTTGTTTCGGAAAATAAACAGATGCTTTTTCCGGCTCACTGACAACCTCGGAAATCTCCGATGCGGATATTTTCAGAGATTCTCCCCCCGCAGAATGACTTGAAACTGCCTGACTTTCCTCTGTCTTATCGCCCCAGTCTTTCCCCTGCCACTGCGTGATAAAAAAATGATAAGCCCCGCTGTCAAATCCGGACCACCGGACCCATGGAAACCCGTTTGATCCGATTCCAATGGTCGGCAGAATATCCGGAACCGCGTTATCTGCGTGGACCCGAGCCGGCGTGTCCCACCCGGCACCATTCCAGCGGCTGAAAAAAATGTCATCATCCTGACCGTCAAAGCCTGCCCAGACCACCCAGGGTATTCCATCTCTGTCAACCGTAATGGCAGGTGCGGTGTTGGATGTCATATCCGTGGGCAATTCAGACGCTTCAGACCAGTTTCTGCCATCATAACGCGCAACGTTCAGTCGAAATTCAAGGCCGTCTGATGCGGCCCAGACCACCCAGGTGCGCCCGTTTTCATCGGAGCTGAGGCTGGGTATCAGATGAATTCGATTATCCGTTGACAGTTGTTTTTTGGCAGTCCATGCCTTTCCCAGTTTTTGGCTGAAAAAAATCTGATATGTCTGACCATTAAATTCAGACCAGGCGATCTGCACTTCGGGGTTGATCGATTCCGGTCCTGCCGTAAAACCCACATCAGACTGACCCGTCATGAGCAGAAAAATTCCCCAAAAATAGCAGACAGTCACATATTTTTTAACCATACCTACCTCTTTTGACATCCGTTCTCAATTTTTTTTCGAATCACATAAATCGGCTTGTTCTGTGATTCATGATATGTTCTGGACTGAAGCTCTGCAATCAGCCCCAACGAAACGAATTGAAGTCCGATAAACATCAGCAGAATCGCCAGAAGCAGCATGGGCCGGTTTGCGATGCCGATTCCATAAAACTGGCGCTGGATGGTCATCACGATGGCGATCAGAAAGCCGGCCATGCCGCTTGTGAATCCCAAAAGACCAAAAACCTGGATCGGCCGGGTGGAATAGGAGAGCAGGAATTTCACCGTGATCAGATCCAGGATAACACGAATCGTTCGTGAAATGCCATATTTTGATTTTCCAAAGCGCCGTTCCCGATGGTTGACCTTGACCTCGGCGATGGCAGCCCCCAATCCGCTGGCAATGGCTGGAATAAACCGGTGCATTTCGCCATACAGCCGGATGTTCTGGGTGATCTCCTTGCGGAACGCCTTCAGGGTGCACCCATAATCATGAAGCTTGACATGGGTGGTTGTGGAAATGACCCAGTTGGCGATAATGGATGGCAGCCTACGGTTGATGAACGGATCCTTGCGGTCGAAACGCCAGCCGTTGATCAGGTCATAGCCCTCGCCCAGTTTTTCGATCAGTCGGGGAATATCCCTGGGATCATTCTGCAAATCTGCATCCATGGTAATGATCATATCACCTCTGGCATGATCGAAGCCCGCGGACAGGGCTGCGGTCTGCCCAAAGTTTCGTCTGAAACTGATGATTATCAGATGATCATCGCATTTCTGAATATCCAGTAAAATGGAATAGCTTCTATCTGTGCTGCCATCATCGACAAAGATCAGCTCATATTCAAGCCCTGTACCGGAAAGAACATCCGTGAGTTCCTGATACAAAATGGGGATGTTTTCTTCCTCATTCAACAGGGGAATAATGACTGAAATATTCAAAAAACCTCCTCATTACCATGAAAACACTTTTTAACCACAAAACACGCGAAAATGAAAAATGCAGCCGGTTCAGCCGTCAGCCGTGCGTCTTCATCCTTCAGTCTTCAGCCTTTATCCTTCATCCTTGTTGTTACTCCGGATACAGCGATTCCAAAATCTGATCAACATTGACTTTCCATTTCAGTCGGGTGTTCTGAATCTTTCTGGCGATCACCATCGAATGCACAAAAGCCGATGCATGTTGGGTTCCATAGGTTCCCTGATACACCACATACGGCAACACCCTGACCCGGTCATACAAAGCGGTTCGCACGACTTCAAACCCGGAAAACGCGTTGAAGAGCCCATGCCACGCCTTGTCGGAAAACCGCCAGAAATCACAAGGAATATCATGAAGTGGAAACGCATGGTGGGTCAGAACCATGGCAAGTCCTCCTTTTTTCATCACGCGATTCATTTCGATCACGACCTTCCAGGGCATCAAAAGATGCTCAAATACATTCAACGAATAAACAAAGTCAAATGTATTTCGGGAAAAATATCGGGTCAAATCATGCGCGTCGCCGACCACATCCACACATTCTCCGGATATAATATCCAGTCCGGTAAATCTCAGATGCTTGGGTACAACAGATTCCCGGTTCGATATACCCGAACGTGCCCGCGATCCGATCTCCAGCACCCTGGCGCCTTCCGGCGCCCGTTGCATCTCATGGCGAAATACATCAATCAACTGATCTTCACCATAGGGTCCCCGTTTAATCCCTTCCATCCATAAATCGCTCAGGCGAACCTCTGAACCATCACTCATGTTGAAAATCAGTTGAATGGAAAGGATATTTTCCGGAACAGACGTGTCGGCTTGAAATAAAAACTGAAATCTGGCATTGGATCCGATCTTTCCATACACACTTTCCACATCTTCGCTTCGGCTGCCCTGCCATGAAGAGATTGTTGGAACACCGCCGGGTAAATCATATCCCTGCTCCACGATGTAAAGCCCCCGATAAAAGGCCCATCCACGAATGAACACCTGATTCTCAAAATAGGTAAATTCATCGATATAATAAACAAAATCAGATGTCATGATATTCCTTCAGATGTTACATGGGCATTGGGACAATGCGCCATCCGTCACTTTCCGTAAATTCCCGCGAACTGAAGCACCAAACGATGATCTTTTTCTGTTTCAGATAATCCGGGTCCTTTTGTGCACGACGCATCAGATTGATTCGGGCCGGCGTTGCCCCGGAACCTCGAACCGCGATCAAATCCACGGGCTGTCCCAGTTCATAGCTCAGTTGATCAAAAAAACCGGCACCTGCCGCATGCATATCCGCGCCAACATGAAAGATCAGCCCGTGACTGTCAGCCAGAATCAGAACCGGACTTCCGGAATCCGGGGGCACCTGAGACGGCTTATTATTCTGCATGCCGGTTATAAACCGAAGCGACAGTGTTTCTTTGCCGGAATGGGCCGGATTCAAAAGCCGGGTCAGATCGCCCACAATTTCAACCGGTTTACGATTGGCCGTCATATTGTTTGGCTTTATGACTTCCAGAATTCCACGGGATAAAATCCGTTCACTCACCACTTGGGCCGCCAATTCACACCCGGTTCCAGACCAGTGTGTATCCGTGCGACAATAAAGCGGCTCTTTTTTCAGATTTTTTTCTTTCAGGAATATGGGCGTCAAATCCAGCACGTCAACACCCTTGTCCTTCAGCAGGGCATAAAACGCCTCATGATAAGGGTCCATCCGGTCTGAGACGCCTGTATTTTTTACATCTGTCATCAGTTTTTCTGCATATATTGCCGCTTTGGGGGGGACCGGCACCAAAATCAGGTGAATCCCGGCATTTCTCAGTTGATCGGCAAAATTCAGTATGCCTGGCAGCGGATCTCTCTGTTCCGGTTTTGATGAAGCGCCTGTGGATATGGCATCCGGTCCCCAGAACCGCTTCTTCCCCAGGTGCGTAATTTCTCCCGTCAAAAATAACCAGCCGTCCTGTCCAGGAATAACCTGACGGCTTCCGGCAATCGCTTCCTTGCCCAGATTTTGGCAATAATTTAAAAATAACTCAGGAGAATCGGCCCGGGCAACGCCAGCAGGATTCACAACCGAAAACGCGCATAGGGTCACAATGAACAACATTTGGATTTTCATAGATTTTTTTCTGCTCGACAGTCCATCTTTCTAAACAATATTTATTCTGGAAACGGTTTTTGTTGTCATGATCAATCAGGAGGCTATTCGTGTATCAGTTCCCCCCAGCAGGGTTCGGCCAGCAGCAGGGCGCCATCTTCGGGCTCACTTCGATTGATGCCGCCCATCCGATCTTCGATATCCACCCAGGCACTCAGTTGAATGCAGACCCGGTCACCGGTGCGCAGCCGGGCAGCAGCAGTCCACTGGTTGTCTTTCATGCTTTGCATATACACCATTGCCTGTTTGAAATTCAATGACGGATTCCCGGAACGGATGTCCGACAGATGAACCGATGCAATGTGATCCGGATAGGGGACCGATCCGGGCAGCGGGATGGCAGAAATTGACTCGATGACACCGGAAACCGTCCAGTTCTTCCCGGAATCAGGGGCAATGAACGGCATGTCCGCAGGAGAATCATTCAGCTTCAGTTCAATTGGTTGCCAGTCTCCAAAAGACAGTTCCCGAACGGCAAACTGCCAGATGACCAGTTTTTTCCCGGCCAGCCGGTCTTTGCCCCTGGCCAATTCCTGGCTCAGTATCCGTCTTCCGGCACTTGCACCAGCATCGTTTTGAACAATTCGATCAATTGGCCGCTGAAGATAATAACTGAGCTGTTCAGCAAGCCCGGCGGACCGTCCCCATCCCATGCCCTCCAGAGAATAGATGTTGCTGAAACTGTCGCCCAGAAGCAGAACGTCCGCAGACTTGGATTCCCGCCATATCCCGTGGCCCGGAATCCGCATCTCATTGATCTCGACGGTTTCCAGGGGATAACCGACCGATGAATTGCCTGGATTCAGCATGAGGGCAATATCGCCCGGACTGCTGACGGTGCGACCCTGTCGTTCCAACACGGCAGACCCTTCATCGAAATCCGGTCGAATCTCATCCGCCAGTGCTGATGCGATTGCCTCCATCGCCCGGGGTGTCCAGTGCGTATCGGTTTTCAGATACGGGGATTCATGTGTTCCGCTTTTCCGTTTCATCAGTACTGGATGGGAATCAAAGACTCGAATGCCCCGATGACCAAGTGCCTGAAGCCAGGCTGCATAAGCGGGGGGTAACAGGGGTTCGTTTCGGCCGGCATATCCTTTCCACAAAAATTCGGGTTCTATCGATGGCTTGATCGGTGTGGGCATGACCAGCAACGAGATGCCGCGGGCGGCCAACTGCCGGTTGAAATCGACTACCGTTTCAATTGAATCGGCCAATTCGGACACCGGGTTGGTCAAACAGGCGACATCCGGCTGATAATACAGCCATCCGTTTCGTCCGATCAGCGCATTTTCACTCCCCAGCCCCAGCCGATGATACAGGGGAGCCAGCAGCTTCACCATGACGGGCCTGAGAAAAGATGTCTCCTCCAAACCATGTTCGATATCATGAATCAATTTTAACAGATCGTCGCAGGCATTTCCAATCCGTTTGAAAAGAGTGGCATTGGGCTTATTGATGCTGTCGTTGAATGTCTGGGGTAACGCCACCAACTCCGGGCACTGCACCGGCTGCATCCGGTCCCGGACGAAAAACGGACGACTGTCCAGAATCGTCTGCGCAACCGGAATCACACCCGTTGACAGCAGAAAAAACACGGTCAATATCAGATTTCTCTGATGCAGCCTATCGATAATATTTGAATTTTTCATCGCCCATCAGTCAGTCGATCACAGGCTTGAGAATCCATGATGCAGTGAATATCCATCATTTTTCCGATCAATCCTGTGATGTCAAAAAATGAAATATATGAAGGGATTGTATGCCTGCGTGGTCAAAACTGCAACCGATATCCAGAACATCAGACCACACCAGATTGTTTTTCTCCAGCCCATCTGCAGCGTCCACTCACCGGTTTGCGGGCAGATCACGGTAACCAGTGCGGCAATCACGATTGTACCTGCATAATAGGGTTGATACAGGATGCCTTTCAGCAATGCCGCACCCTCCAGAGGCGCCAGAAACCCGAACATGGCCTGAAAATATCGGATCGCATGGGCCATGTCTTCTGCCCGAAACAGCACCCAGGTCAGTACAACCATCAAAAAGGTTGTTATAATTTTTAATGATCGGGGCAAGGCCGAATATACCGGCTGTTTTCCCATAAACCGTTCAACGCATAACAACATACCATGTACGCCGCCCCAGACAACAAAATGCCAGGCTGCTCCATGCCACAGCCCGCCCAACAGCATGACGAGCAGCAGATTAACATAGGTGCGTGTTGTCGATTTCCGGTTGCCGCCAAGAGACACATACAGATAATCCCGCAGCCAGGTCGAAAGCGAGATATGCCATCTGCGCCAGAATTCGGTGATGGATGCTGAACGGTATGGAGAGTCGAAATTTGGGGGAAACACAAATCCCAGCATCAAACCAAGACCGATGGCCATATCCGAATATCCGCTGAAGTCAAAATAAATCTGGAACGAATACGCCAGGGCGCCATACCAGGCCTCCAGCGCATGCAGCGATTCGGCGCCGAACGTCCAGTCCGCCACCTTTCCGCACGGATTGGCGATCAACACCTTTTTGGCCAATCCCAGGCAAAAGCACGCAATACCCCGGGAAAACTTTTCCACCGTATGGGTTCGGGACACCAGTTGTTCCGCGATATCGGAAAACCGGATGATGGGGCCTGCCACCAGTTGGGGAAACATGGACACATAACAGGCAAAATCGACAAAATTGTGTATGGCTCGAACCTTACCCCGATACACATCGATGGTGTAGCTCATGGACTGAAAGGTGTAAAAACTGATGCCCAGCGGCAGAGTAACCCGGAATCCGATATCCAAAACTGTCGAGGAGATGCCTGCGCTTTCAAGTGCCCAGTGGACCGAATCCAGGCCGAAATTGAAATATTTGAAGAACCCGAGAAGAGAGAGATTGGAAACCAGTGACACGATCAGCGCCCGTTTTCGGATCGGATTGGGGAACGGGGTGTCAAACGGCTCGCGATCGATGATTTTCCCGCAGATATAATCAATGACAGTGGAAGCGGCCATAGCCAGCGTGAACAGGGGATTGGACCAGCCGTAAAAAAAATAGCTGAACAGGGTCAGTATGGCATGACGGTATCGGGCCGCTACAGCATAATAGCCCAGGAGTGCTGCAGGCAAAAAATAAAAGATGAAAATATGGGAGCTGAAGACCATAGCATTGCTATCGGGTCATGTCGATGAACAAGGGAATGTTCCAGACATCCATATCCTGAATGGTGCGCTCGCTTTCAAGCTCCGGATGCGATGCCATATCTTCCAGGGTCATCCGGTACGGCTGGCCGATTGTACGGGAAAAGCCTTCAATCACGGCGCTGTCCCGAATCACCCAGTGCGCGACCAGAATTTCTGCGCCGGAAGCCATGTCTCCGGCCGGTGCCAACAGCTTGTATCGATAAACCGCCATCGCCTGAGGATAGGGGGCAATGGCGGCAGGCGTGGGTGTTTCACTTTTTTCCAGGAGACTGGCGTTGACCTGAATCTGTGCCGGGATATTTCTGTTTTTCGGATTCACGGCTGATTGCATCCCACCTGGAATCTTTCGCAGGTCAAGTGATATCCGCTCTCCGCCTTCAATCCAGGCATCGGGGAAAAAATCACCCTTTTCGTTTTTCGTGATCTGTGCCCAGGCATCAACCATTTTCATATCACCGGAAAACCGGCCCAGGTAAATTTCAACACCGGCACCCCCGCCCCGGATATTGTTCACACCTTTTTTGATTTTATACGGGCCGGTCATGACAAAAAAACGGGGATGATTGCTCCATCTGGGGTGATATACCTCATGCCCGCCGATTCCTGGAGCGTTATTGATATTCACACGCCAGGACTGCCGGTTTCCATCGGTATGCAATATGATATTCCGGTGCTGGCCGTCAAACGACCACATCAGATAACTGTTATCCGGTGACAGGGACGTCCAGCACCCCTTTCCATATTCCTGCCAGGACTGATTGGGAAGTCTGGCCATGCCGACAGCAGGCCACGGAAAAGTGCCGTTCGCCCGTAATCCATCTGCCGAAATCTGAAAATTATCCGGATTTACCGGAGAGAGTTCCCATATGGGTTCGACCGCTTTGGGATCATCGATACGAAATCGGACCACCCGTTCAAATTGATCCCCTTTGCCGGGCTGAGGATTTTGTCCGGCATATACCCATTCAATTCCGGTTGCCGAATCCTGCCATACATCTAAGGCCATGCCTGTTCCGATTCTCCGCTCTCCGGTCCCGTCCCAATTGGCCACATGAATTTGAGGTGCTGAATGGGCGGATGAAAAGACGATCCGACGACCAGATGGCGTGATCAGTGGTTTGCGGTACGGTGCGATTTCGGGCAGAATGGCACGTTCACCTTTTCCATCCAGGGAATCCCATCCCATCAGCGTTAGCTTGTTTCCACCGGCAAACACATCCGAACCGATTCCCTGATCCTGAAGCCAGACCACTCGGATTCTGCCATCCGTGAGTGCAGAAATATCCGCCCAACTGCCTGAGAGTACAACCGACTCACAAACAACCCAGACCCAGAATATCATCAGCATGCGAAATGAATATGTCATGGAAAGAAACCTTTCAGTCAAGCTGAGTCAGCGCGATTTCGAACAACACGGGACGGCAAGCCCATACAGACAGAGCCGCCCGGAACGGATCGGGTGATGACCGAACCTGATGCGGCAATCGATCCGGCTCCAAGCGTCACACCACCATGAACCGTTACATTGGCGCCCAGCCAGACATCGGACTCGATTTGAACCCCGCCATCCGGCCGGATGCCCTGAAGACGGATCGGCACATCCAGTCGGTCCGTATGGTAATTCCCGCCACCCACGATATAGCACCGCGGGCCGATAATCACATCCCGCCCGATACGAACCGGACACTGGTTGGTTGACTGGATGATGGTCTGAGCATTGATTCCCGTATGTTTTCCGATTTGAATATCACCATTTTTACAGGATATCATTACGTTATTGGACAGGATGATATCATCTTCCAATATCACGGAACAGGGATTTGAGTCATGCCTGGCGTCCAAAATACATCCCTCGCTGATGACCACGCGATCTCCCAGATGAATCCGGTTGGGGTGCCTGAGAGTGATGTGGGAGGCAAACGCGCATCCCCTGCCACAGGATTCAAACAGACGGGGCCAATAAATTTTCCGTAAAAAAAGTCCGGCGGCACCGGGCATGCCGGAAAGCATCATGCACCATTCGTAATACAGGAAATAGATTATCGAATCCCGTCCGACCACAACCCGACGATATCGTGACCAGGCCGATCCGCCTCCTGTTATCGCAGCATGTGTTTTTTTCATAATTCATGTGTCCCAGGTTCTGAATCATTGACAGAACAAACGATTCAATCGTAAATCGGTCCGAAATGTTTTCCACGGAATGGAGCAGGTGTTTTCACGGCAAACAATATGATGGCAAAGGGGGGAAATTAATGTTTTGGGGTTATTTACGCAGACTGCTGAACAAGATGTTGACAGAACATACCCGTCTGCACACCATCCTTCAAACATGGCTCATGCCTGAACCAAACAGATGTTCAGGCATGAGCCGAATATTGAATCACCGCCAGGATCACGAGATACACAAAACAGATTGGGGGCAGATAACGGTTTCTGTTCAGACACTCACCATCCAAAAAGGATCAGCCATAGTCCATGTCATTGACTGATTCCGGTTCGGCTGCGTTTGCGGTCTCTGCCCGGATGCCTGCTGGATTATGGTTGGCAGGGCGTCATCCCTGTTTCTGGTTACGGCCAGGTCACCATCACCACATTGGTCCGTTCGTAAACATTCCGTGAGCTGTCACGGGCAAGACCACTGACCATAAACCCATATTGTACGCCCGATACCGGCATGAACGTATTCAATGGTGGTACTTTTATATGTGAGCCACTCACCGCCTCAATAGATTTGGTAATCTGGCCCTTCCTCAACCATTCCCATGTGGCCGCATACCAGACACCGTCCAGTTTGACAAAAATCCAGGGGTTGGCATTACAGTCTTGACTGGAAGATAACTGTGGCCAAACATTGGCCTTATTATAGTTTAATGTAATCGTGCTACTCGTGAAGGTCACGGAAGCCAGAACGCCTGTTTCAGCCCAACCTGAGACATTGGTATGAAGCCAGACCACGCCAGCAAAATCTGCTGGTACAACGTCAGGGCTGGTATCCGGCACAAATTGCTGCAACCATACAATCAGCGCCCAAATAAAATTGTAAATATTACTTTGTCCCGTGACGCTATCGAGTGCCGCAATAAAGTAAATGAATTCGGCTGTAAGCGGTTTCAATTCCGAGTAATTGATGGTTCCGGCAAGATATCCATTCTGAACTGCCGAAGAGAGATCATCAGGAAACACAACCGCAACCGGCGAATAATAATCAAACAGCGCCTTAATATAATTGATGACATCCGGATCGGTCCCGGTATTATAGGAAAACAAAAATGTAATGCGATTTTCCACCGATTGATCCATCTGATCGGACAGACTATCACCGGCAATCCCAGGTTGACTGCAGGTAAAAACGGATAGTAAAATCAGAACGCTTAAACAAATCGTGTATCTCATCTTTTTCATAATTTCTGCCTTTCTTAAAGAGGGTGTGATGAATGGTGTTTGGCAGAAAGTCACATTCTGCCCAATAATAAAAAGTTATGATGAGAAGAATCGACACATATTTCTTAAAAGGTTTATTTTATAAGCAATGTTTGAATCACATGTCAAGGTAAAAGCAACACGCGGCTATCGAGAACAATCGATTAAACAAGTGTCATCAATGATGAAAGTCTAATGCAATATCATTGCCACCCACGGAAAACCGAATGTAAAATTAATTTTTCTATTTTTTCAGTTGGTTATATTCTTCATGGCCTGTATGCCAAATGGCGGGAGAACGGTAACAAGGTAAATAGATGCAAATTGCGACATGTCGGCGGGGTTTAGCAGAAGCACTATAACAACAATAAGTTATAAATTTAATTACAAATGAAACCCTATCGTCTCCGTTTGGGATACAGTAAATATCCTGTAAAATTAACCAATTGGTATTTTCGCAGAATTCGATTATTCTTTTCGCATGTTGCGAATTGATGTTGCCCTTATCCTTCTCTATCGGTAACTATTCAGGGACAAAGCATAGGGACAAAGTGGCATATTGTCCATCAGCCGTTGGCTGCAAGCGGCCGCATCTGTCACCTGACTATTGATCAACCGGCTCACCAATGCAAAAAATCGGTTTCCCTTAGTGCCTCTGTGCCTTTGCCACTTTGAACCTGAATAGTTTCCTCTATCGCTGTATTCGGTGGATGGAAAACAATAATCAAATAAACGTACGGTAACGTGAAACGGGCCAGGGTAACCTGGACGGCAATGCGGTTCAACGCATGCAGATGCGTCGCATGGTGATGGTATTTTATTTCTTTGGCGCGTGGTCGACAACGAATTTATAGATCGGATCGCTGATGATCTGGTTACCATATGGATTCAAATGGCCGTCATGTCGCCAATAAACATTTCGTTTTCCGGCAGAGGAGAGTGCAGGCTCAAGCGGCAGGAAAGGAACGTCGTTGTCCTTGCACCAATCTGCAAGCCAGCGAGCTGGTTGCATCGGGTCGATGTCGCTATCGCCGCCGGACATCAATTGCTGTTGACCAAGATCACCTATGGCTTGCGGACCAGAAAGGCCTGCTATCAGCAGCGGCGCACCATTTCTTGCACACTCGATTTTGAGTTGTGACAGTAACTCCGCAGAACGCTGGTAGGCCCGCTGCCAGACAGGAGTCAGTGGAACACGATAAACGCCGAGTTCAGGACTAACAATTTCCTCTTTCTTCAGTTCTTGTGTAAACCAATAGAGGTGATTCGCATAAAATGATGTGAGTAACTCGGCAACGAAACCATTAAATCGTGAGTGGCGAAAAACGAAAATGTGGTTGAAAAACGTGATTTTTTTTGGCGCGATGATCGTTTTGTATACGGTTGCGAACCGCCCGGCGTCCTTAAACGTCTCCGGCCAGTTTTCCATGATATCGTTTCCAGTAAAAAACAGCAGCAAAATCATGTCGGGTTTGTAGACCGGTGCGAGGCCGGTTACATATTTTGTCTCTTTTTCCTGTGCCTGATTGCCCTTCCCGCACGCGATGACTTCATAGTCATCACGACCCAGGGGGTTTTCCTGTTTCAGCTTCGCCTCGATTTGGCGAAAGAATGTCATTTCAAGTGGACAGCTCAATGCGGCGACATATGAATCACCAATGACCATCAAACGGAACGTATTCCTGTTCGAGCGTTCCGCTTGATGCTCTACGTCGTGAAACCCCTGACTGTTCATTTTCACGGGTGTGGCAAAATCGGAAAACATCCCTTCGATATAGCCTCGATAGATGAACTCACCATTCGGATTGAGGTTATATGTTTTGCGGATGTCAGGCGTAAGAATCTCGGGTGGACGGTAGCCGATGATGCGCAGTCCAACCTCGCCAAGAAGAAAAACGAACAGGAAACTGAACAGCACCAGTCCGAAATTCGCTTTCCAGGATATTTTTTTGGCGCTCATAATGACTCCGGGCGGTGCAATTTCAGCCTTGATTGGCCTCCTGTCTTCATGGCAATCACCCGTGCGGCCTTTTCGGGCCCGAGCAATTGGTGCCTGAACGGAAACTCTTTTCAAAGACATTTGACATCATGATAAAACGCGTAATCGAGCGTCACCCCGGCTAAAGCCGGGGTCCATACAGTATGATGAAACTGGATAGCGCTGAGGCTTCACTGCGTGTCCGGCATTCGCCGGAATGAGGGGAAAAAGTAATTCAACTTTTTATGAATCGGGAATATCATACTCATTCAAACAGAAACAAGTTTTTTTCAGGCACTAATTTGGTTCTATGAGCAAGGATTGAATCGCGTGTCAAGCGATAAAAAATCGTCCGCTAATTGAAAATGGTTGATTTCTTGGACGAAATTGATTAACCATATCGACGCTTTCACACTTCATGGCGTATGGACCAGGATGGATACTCCCGTCTTCATAGAAAAATGAATCCAGTCGCACCTGAAATCCAAAAAAAGATCGCTTTTACCCGCCATCACTGGTTTCTGCTGGCGGGTATCGTGATTATCGGAATGCTTCTGCGGTTCTATGGGTTAAACTGGGGCCTTCCTGACCGGACCGATCTCCATCCGGACGAACATGACTATGTCGTGCAGCGTGCCCTGTCAGTGTCCTGGCAAAAACCGGATCCGGAATTTATCAATTACCCGTCATTTCTCTGTTACAGTACGGCTCTGCTGCACGGCGGCATGAAGTGGCTCAACCCCGACCGCCCGGACTGGAAGGCTTACAGGAGCGGTCGTACGATCAGCGCTGTTTACGGCACACTGACCATCCTTGTGGTCTTCTTTCTGGCGCGTCGTTTGGATGGCAGCATATATGGGCCGCTCATTGCCGCCTTTTGGACGGCCATCCTGCCGCTTCATGTGTGGGACAGCCATGTTGCCGTAACGGATGTCATGATGACCTTCTGGATCATGCTCACCCTCCTGGTATCGATCCGGCTGGTCGAAGAACCCCGGCCGAACCTTGCGGCTCTGGCAGGCTTATGCCTGGGACTGGCCACCGGCTCCAAGTACACGGCTGCCATCACTTGTGTGGCACCGCTGGTCGCCGTTATCCTGGCGCGCGCATCCTGGGGGCGCCGTATTCGTCTGCTGCTGATCGCCGCAGCATGTGCGCTGGCAGCGTGTTTTATCGTAACACCCTTCAGTTTCATACGGTTTGGTGACACTCTGAAGGCATTGGCCTATGAATATACCCACACCCACGGCAACCATCTCGGTTTCAGCGTACCGGCAGACGGTATACAGTATCACCGATTTCTCTATCAGGTCATGGCGGCATGGCCCTTCAGTTTCGGACTACCGCTTTACCTTGCGGCTGTATGGGGCACAATCCGATTTTTCAGGCAACCCGGACGTCACAAGTGGGTGATCCTTGCATTTGCAGGGACCTTTTTTTTGTTGACGGGCAGCATGACCCTTACGCCGTTACGATACTACATCCCGTTAGTCGTACTGGGAGCTCTTTTTGCAGGACTGTGGCTGGGTTCTGAAATCAGTCAGCCATTCTCATCATGGCGTCGCCGGACAGGGCTTGTGATCACGGTTGCGATCGCTGCCTACACGCTGCCCTTCACCGTATCCACGACATGGCGTTATCCCCATGACACGCGAATCGCAGCGGACCAGTGGCTGAAAACGCATCTCCAACAGGGCCAGGTTGTCCATATTTTCGGATGGAAACGCTACGGCGGATATCTGACCGGAACCGGACACGTGATGCGACAGCATCGGGAAACCGCATTGGCCACTATCGATTCGATCGGCATGAATGAGATGATCGAAATTTCATCGCTACAGTACCTGCGCTGGCAGAGACACGGTATCAAGGACTATGTGGCAATCTATGACCATCTGCGGCACAATCCGGAATCGTTCGAGCTTGTGGCCAAATTTGATAGGCCGTTTCTCAATCGCGATTTTTACGGCTGGTTGGATCCCATGTTCCGCTCTTATTTTGTGGCTCCGACGATTGAATTCTATCGTCACAAAAACGCTGACATCGTCCTTTCCCCAGACCTTCAGGTTGGGAAAAAATAAGCGGTCAGCGATGATACCGTACCGATAGACCGTCCTGTTATGGCACAGAGGTGCTGACAACGGTAATTGCTCCATGAACAGAAGATCAGCCGGCATCTCCGGCAGGAACTGGACATGGAATGACGTTCTCCCATATCATCGATGAACTCAAAAATGGCAATAATGCGGATGGCTGGCCAGCGCATCGCAATGATTGAACTCCTCCGACCCCATCAGTGGATCAAGAACACGTTTGTACTGCTGGGGGTTCTTTTTTCACACCAGTGGAATGAACCTGTCCTGGTTCGCTCAGGGGTTGCCTTTCTGGCCTTTTGTGCGGTTGCAAGTGCCATATATATCCTGAATGATATTCTGGATCTCAGAGCAGATCGGCTCCACCCGGTCAAGCGTCACAGACCCCTGGCCGCAGGTGCTGTATCCATCCCTTGCGGGTGGTGGATCTCCTGCGGGTTGTTTACCATAGCCCTGGTCATGTCATGGTGGGTCAGCAGAACGGCCGCAGTGCTGATACTGTTGTATTGGCTCCTGAATCTGGCTTATTCTTGGCGTCTGAAGCAAGTGGTGATTCTGGATGTTTTCATCATATCGGCCGGCTTCATGCTGCGAATTCTGGTGGGTACAAGCGGACTGGGCATTGCGCCATCCAACTGGCTTCTTCTTTGCGGGATGATGGTGACCTTGTTCCTTGGGTTTGCCAAGCGCCGGGCCGAACTGCTTTCGTTGGATGGCGGTCGTGAAAGCGATCAAGCGTTGTCCCGTCGTGTTCTGGATGATTACACCCCTGCAATGATAGACCAGTTTATGGCCATCAGCGCGGCATGTACGATTGTCAGCTACTGCCTGTACACCGTAAGTCCGGATACGGCCGCTTTCCATTCGGTCAATTTGATTTATACGGTTCCGTTTGTCATTTACGGAATCTTTCGCTATTTCTACATCCTGCTGAGACAGGCAAAAGGCAATGATACAGCGAATGACCTGCTGTCGGATCGCCATCTCCTATTGACGGTTGCATTATGGGTTGGGGTGACAATCTGGCTGTTGTCCTGAAGGATACTTTTCAGTTGCAGGGCTCAGCTTGCCTGTCATGTCCGTTCAGCCCGTTTCCGAATCAGCAGATATCCCCCGAAAAGCGCAAACACCACCAGAATCAATCGGACCAGAATGGAAAAACTGATGGCAAAGGATGGGCTGACCTCCGCATATTTCAGGAAGAATACCAGAACCAGTTCCCGGACACCCATGCCGTTGATCGTTACCGGAATGAGCGAAATAATCTCGATAAGCGGGAAAAATACAAGGAAAAACAGAAACGGGATATGCTCATTCAGTGCAAGCGATACAACATAATAGGATGTCAGCACCAGAACCTGCATCACCAGACCCAGTCCGTAGGCGCGTACAAACAGCCGTCGCTCGTTCAGCATATTTCCGAACATGTCGGAGATAAACGTGATGTGGTCATCGGTAAGATACCGCTTGAGAAAGGGGATGTACGTTCGCAGAAAAAGACAAACCGGTTGCGTCAATCGTGTGGCAAAGAGAAGCAGAAATAACCCCCCGGCCACGATGGCAATAAGGGACAAAAGCATCCAGGTTGGTGCGGGCATCATATGGCTGAAAAACAATACTGACAGGACCGCGACGGTGATCAACGCCATAAGGCCTGTAAATCTTTCAATAAATACAGTTGCCAGAGACTGAATGGTACGGGATCCGTCCTGAACCAGACCATAGACTTTATAAATATCTCCACCAACGCTGCCGGGCAAAAACGTATTGAACCATAAACTGATCGTATAAATTTCGACGATGCGCCAGAACATCGCATGAATTCCCATGTCTTTCAGGATCACCATCCATCGAAAGGCGCGCGCCAGCAGCACGAACAGGCAACAGACAAACGCCCACAGGAGATATGTCACACGCGTTCCGGCCAGGGTCGCAAGGATTGTTTGGGGGTCAAACAGAAAAAACAGAAGGAAAAACGTTCCCAAACCAAAAACAACCTTCAATAAAAGGCGGTGTTTCCCGGTATGGACGCTCTTTTTGTCATTGTGCATGAAACACGCTGTTCGATCGTGGCCGTTTGGATTCTTCAGAGAAAATGATTGAGCATCAATGGATATCATGTAATAGTAAAAATCTGCAAGTGGATTGTTCCTGACCATTTTCACGATTGACACTCATGACCACGACGGCCGCCGATAAACCAGGCAAAGGCGTTACATTCTCCTGCCGGAAGGGTGGCGCGAAAAAGTCAACGGACAGATGTCGTTTGACGGAATGGGAAACACCCGCAGAAAAGGGCCCGAAAAGATAATTCAACAATCACGCAAAGCGCAGATATGACTCTATTCCCGTTTCAGAACACACCACATGTTTCTTCCTGGGGACGATGGCCGAGATACCATCATAGCGACGTGTTGGCGCTTTCTGACCGGCGTCAGGCTTTGCCGAAAGTTCAGCAACACATGCTGGCTTACGGAAACGGCCGCAGCTATGGAGATGTGTGTCTGAACGAAAATGCCGTTTTACTGAAAACCCGCCGGTTGAACCATTTTATCGCCTTCGATCCGGTTGCAGGCCGGATTGTCTGCGAATCCGGCCTGCTGCTGAAGGAAATGCTGGATATCATCGTTCCCCGCGGCTGGTTTCTGCCGGTCACGCCAGGGACCCAGTTTGTGACGGTAGGCGGCGCGATCGCAAACGATGTTCATGGGAAAAATCAGCATCATGCGGGAAATTTTTGCCATCATGTGAAACAACTGGAGCTGGTACGCTCAACAGATGACCGAATCGTCTGCGGTCCGGATCTCAATCCCGAATGGTTCCGGGCAACCGTCGGCGGACTGGGATTAACCGGCCTCATCACCTGGGCGGAAATTCAACTGATGCCGGTTCAGAGCCCTTTTCTTTGGGTTGAAACCAGACGGTTTCCCGATCTGGAATCCTTCTGGGAATTGAATGTACATACAGGGCCCTGCTGGCCGTACACTGTCGCATGGATCGATTGTCTGGCAAAAAAACGCTCACAAGGTCGAGGGGTATTCTTTGCCGGAAAGCATGCCGAATATTCCGGAAACAGGGCGGCACGACATGAACGTACAGTGACATTTCCAATCGACCCCGGCATGTCACTGGTGAATTCCGCAAGCATCAAAACCTTCAACATGTTGTATTATCACCGCTCGTTTCCACATCATTCCGTTCTGACCCATTACCAGCCGTTTTTTTATCCCCTGGACACGATTCTGGAATGGAACCGTATCTATGGTCAGCGAGGCTTTTTTCAATATCAATGTGTATTGCCAACCGAAACGATGCGGGAAGGGGCGAAAGACCTGCTCACGCGCATTGCAGCAAGCGGCCAGGGATCATTTCTGGCCGTATTCAAAACGTTCGGTGATTTGCCGGGAACCGGAATGCTGTCTTTTCCCAGGCCCGGTGCCACGCTTGCGCTGGATTTTTCCAACAACGGTGACCGGACTCTGGCCTTGTTTCGTGAGCTGGATGCCGTTGTTCGCAATGCCAAAGGCACATTGTATCCGGCCAAAGATGCACGAATGCCTTCTGACATGTTTCGAACCGGATTTCCGGACTGGGAACAGTTTTCAAAATTTATCGATCCCCGCTTCAGCTCCAGTTTCTGGCGACGCGTTACCAAGGAGTGAACTCATGACCCAGAATATTCTCATCATCGGCGCCACATCAGCCATTGCTTCGGCGTGCAGCCTGCAATGGGTACAACAGGGCGCCAATCTGTATCTGATCGGCCGGAATCCGAACAGGCTGCAAACGATCCTGGATGATCTTCGGGTACGCGCCGCATCCGGGCAAATCGTTGCCGGGGAAGTGGCGGACATAAACGTGTTCCAACAGCACCGCGGTTTGATTGAACGTGCAGAAATGACCTTGGGCGGACTGGATGTGGTGCTTATCGCACATGGCACGCTTCCAAATCAAAAAGCGTGTGAGGCTTCCGTGGAGAAAACCCTGGACGAGATTCAAACCAATGCCCTGAGCGTGGTCGCCCTTCTCACTCTCCTGGCCGATGATTTTGAAAAAAAAAGAAGAGGTGTGCTGGCGGTCATCAGCTCTGTGGCCGGAGACCGCGGACGGCAAAGCAATTATGTTTATGGTGCCGCCAAGGGCATGGTAAGTCTGTTTGCCCAGGGATTGCGGAATCGTCTGGCAAAAAGCGGCGTGTCAGTCGTGGTCATCAAACCCGGGTTTGTGGATACCCCCATGACGGCCGGTTTTGACAAGAAAGGGCCGCTCTGGTCACAACCGGAAACAGTGGCCGCAGGCATCCTCAAGGCTGTTGCCGATAAACAGGATGACGTATATTTGCCCGGCTTCTGGCGGTGGATCATGGCCGTCATCCGCCACATCCCCGAACGAATTTTCAAACGTCTGTCTCTCTGATCGAATTGCAACCGAAAGGCCCCGATCCATTCAACCCGTATTCCGGCAGGCATTCAACCTGGTACTGCGAAAACAAGCGGGCAGCGATGGGGCTGTGAAGACAGATCTTCGAATCCTTGCCCGGCAAAAGCGTATAACCAGGTACCGGCTCAGATGGTCGTCAATAAATCACAGATAGCCTTCCTGCCGATACCATGCCGCGGTCTGCCGAAGCCCCTCGTCAATATCGACTGTCGGATGATACCCCAGGTCCCTTTTGGCCTTGTCGATACAAAATGCCCGGTTCTGGCGATACCAGTCCACCCGGCGCGGAAAAATTGGCGGGGATATGTGGAAGGGTTTGCAGACCTTTTCACAAACATGGCCAACAATCATGACCGGAAGAAGCGGAAAATGCGGAATTTTAACCGAAACGCCCAGGGCTTTGGCCGTTCGTCGGACCAGATCCTCAATACCCAGATAGTGTTCATCGGCGATCAGATAGGCCTGACCATCCCCTTTTCCCTCTGCCATCGCCAGAATAAACGCATCCACCAGGTGATCGATATATAATGGATGATACAGGGTTTTGCCGTCTCCGAACATGGGAAACATGCCCGAGGCCACCCGCTTGAATATCATGAAAAACCGTTCCGGATCACCCGGCCCGTAGATGGCGGCCGGCCGGAGAATGACCGTTTTCAGCCCTTTTCTGAAATAGTCCATGACCACCGGTTCGGCCAGGTATTTGGTCTGCTGATAATAATCCGCCGCATGAATGGGAGCGGTTTCATCTCCGGGTGGATGGTCGATGTTGCCATGAACACCGCAGGTGCTGCAATAGATGAATTTTTTGACGCCTTCCCGATGCGCGGCTTCCAGCACCGTGGTGGTTCCGCCCACATTGACCTCGCGGTAATAGCTGTTGGGTACATCCATTTCCCGAAATGCGGCGGCCAGATGATGCACCACATCCACACCTTTCATGCACGAATTGACGACCGCCGGATCCGTAACCGTTCCAATGACCACCTCAGCGCCCCATTCCCGAAGCTCCCGGGTTTTCAATCCTTCCTTATAGTCCAGGGCAATGACCTGGTGGCCGTCTTTTAACAGCCTTTGAACCAGCGCCTTGCCTGTAAATCCGGTTCCACCGGTTACCAAAATTTTCACAAATTCATCTCCTTAAAAAAATTTTCGATGCCAGATGGCCACATTCATCAGTGCCCACAGAATGTGATTGTGATTATGCACCATCCGGCTGTGTTCATCGATCAGCCGGTCAATATAATCCAGGTTCATGGTTTCACGAATGATGGATGATGATTTCAACAGATCGATCATATAGGGTTTCAGTTCCTCCCGAAGCAGGTTTTTGACTGGCAGGCTGTATCCCTGCTTGCCCCGATTGACGATTTTGTCAGGCAGCAGGCCTTTCAGGGCGGACCGGAACACATGTTTGGTGGTCAGGCCCTTCAGCTTCCAGTCCCCCGGCAAAGACGCCATGAACTCCACAAATACATGATCCAGAAGCGGTACGCGGATTTCCAGGGCGCTGGCCATACTCATCTTGTCCACCTTCATGAGAACGCTGTCGGTCATCATGAAGCGCATGTCCAGATAGATTTCCCGGTTCACCGGATCGGTTGCATCACAGGCAGTGGCATACGCGCGAACCTGACGGAATGGATCAGCAGTCACCTGATCCCGAAAACTTGGTTTAAACAGCGGATCCACCATATCCGGATCAAGAAAATACTGCCATCTTAAATGCATGCCGTCCTGTGGCAGCCGAGCACCCTCGACAAACCGCTTCAGCATGTTGATCAGCCCCTTTTTCTGAGACTGGTCCGGCAGACGATCCACCATTTTTCCAATCACATCGTTTCGAATCGAATCCGGAAGTGCCGAAAACCACCGGTTCAGGCGGCTGGCCTTGAACCGGTCATATCCGGCAAAGCTTTCATCCCCGCCTTCACCGCTCAGACAGACCGTGACATATTTTTTGGCCTGCTGACACAACAGATACAGGGGAACCGCGGACAGGTCGGTCATGGGTTCATCCAGATGCCAGAGGGCCTGTTCCACATATTCGGGTTTCAAATCATCCAGCATCAGGACCTGGTGTTCGGTCTGGAAATAATCTGCCACAATTTTGGCATAGGCCATTTCACTGAAAGATTTATCCCGGTATCCGATGGTGAATGTTTTCAGCGGTCCGGTTATATGACGGCGCATCATGGCTACAATCGAACTGGAATCCAGTCCGCCGGACAGAAACACGCCCAGCGGCACATCACTGATCAGATGGCTTTTTACCGAAAAATCCAGCAACTCGCGTTCTTTTTCAACTGCATCTGAAAACGTCATGGCCGGATGGATGCCGGTGAATTTCAGATCCCAGTACCGGTTGAGCTGCGCCCGGCCGTCTTTCCAGACAAGATAATGACCGGCAGGAATTTTATGGATGTTCGCAAACATGGTGTCAGGAGCGGGAACGAATTCAAAACCCAGGTAGTCATACAACGCCTGAACGTTAAGCTGTCTTTCGATACCCGGGTCCTCCAGAATGGCCTTGATCTCGGAGGCAAAGACCAGCCTGCCATTTTGGGCATGATAATAAAGCGGCTTGATGCCGATGCGGTCCCGCACCAGAAAAACGGATCGGGTGTTGGCATCATAAATGGCAAAGGCGAACATGCCCCGTAACCGGTGAATGGCTTCGATACCATAGGTCTCCCAGGCATGAATGATGACTTCGGAGTCCGAACGGCTGACAAAGATATGCCCCTTTTGAATCAGGTCATCCCGAAGTTCCTTAAAATTATAGATTTCACCATTGAAAACCAGGCAGATGGTGCGATCTTCATTGAACATGGGCTGTCTGCCCTGCTCACTTAAGTCAATGATACTGAGCCGACGATGGCCCAGAGACACATCCGGACAGCAGAATATGCCGTCCTGGTCCGGCCCGCGATGCCTTATCTGTTGATTCATCCGCCGGATCAGTTCCGGGTCATTCCCGGTAAAACCACAAATGCCACACATAATATATTCTCTATAAGCGGTTAATAGGGTGTGAATCGTGAATCGTTTCTGAAATACACATCCGCCAGTTTTGGACCAAGCTGTTTCATGGAAAACCGTTCTGCAGAAAGATGTCTGGCTGCAATGCCCTTTTGACGGGCTTCCGCCGGATCTGCCAGCGCCCGTTCAATCGCATTCACAAAACCATTCGAACGATTCGGGTCAGCATAGTATGCGGATTCATCAGCAAGCAACCGGTTTAACGGCAGATCATAGCATACCACAGGCAGTCCGGCCGCCATGTAGTGCATCAGTTTTCCGCTGGCCTCACCGGAATCCGACTGTTTGGGTTCCATCCCAATGTCGGCCAAAGCCAGCCACTTGGGCAAATCACTATAAGCCACCTCTCCGGGAAGGCAGCAGATATCCGTCAGTTGATAGGATCGAACATATTCTCTGGCCGCTTCCATCGGATACCCGGCCAGAATAAAAAACACGTCATTCCGGGCCATTGAAATTTCCCGAATCGCATCCAAAACCGTATCGATTCCCTTGGCTGGCAGCAGTGATCCAGCATAGATAAGTATCCGCTTATCATTCGGAATGCCATAAGATAGCCGCAGCCTGGACGGATCTGGATCACCAAAAAATTCAGCCGGAACCACATCCCCGATCAACGTCCGGTTTTTCCCCGGGATATGAAAATCCCGCGCCAGACTGGTCATGGCGTTTTCCGATGAGCAGACAATGGCATTGGGCAACCGGCAGATCATGTGTTCAATGAACCGGAACAGGGCGATGACCGGTTTAAAGGCTCCAAATGCGCCATACGCCGCCAGCTCTCCGGACAGACTTCCCTGCATGTCCATGATCAGGGTCATGGGTTGCCGGAACATCAGGGTTTTGACAGCCCAGCCGATCAATGCGCCCTCGTGCAGATGGCCGTGAAGAATATGCGGGCGTTCTGACAAAACGGTTTTCAATGTCAGAAAAAACAGTCGGATATCGGCCAGAAATTTATACGGCGAATATCCGGCCGTGGTCTGACTGTACCCTGGAATGTTCTGTATCCGCCGGATATCGATTCCCTCAACCGAATTTCCATGATGATAGGTACACAGAATGACCCGCATGGATATCCGCTTAAGCGCCTCAATTTCATTCCGGATGCGGATATGACATCCCCGGTTGGAAAAAAACGGTGTGGGGGCGATGTGCAGAACCGTGAGCCGATCGGTTGCTCGTGTCAATTTAACCTGAAATCTTCCGAAGGACATCATACCGCCGGTTCACGTCGGCAATCTCGTCTGTATTTTGTTTCGCTGTCCAACCCAGCAGATCGGACATGATTTGTGCCGAGCGTTGGATGGCCAAATCCCCCGGCTGTCCGATGGTGCCCATGCCGGTTCGACCAAAAATCACATCCGTCAATCGAACCGCCATTTCGCTCTGAACCGCAAAAACGATTTCCGCGGCAATGGTCGGCCGGACTGGAGACAGACGTTGTATCAAAACCGGGTTCTGCTCACATAACGTAATCACCGCCCGGGTTTCCCGCCCATACTGCGTGATCAGGTTATGGATGATATCCGACGGCAACCTATCGCGGTACAAGGTGACAGCGTCCTGAACAAAACCAGTCCAGTCAGGGATGTCCCCGCCGGCAAGCACCATCCGGTGCGTCAGGCATGACGATTTGGTCTTATTCAGCTTTTTTTCGATCAGATCTGCGGCCTGCTGCGCAACTTTCCGCGCTGTGGTGTATTTTGCGCCCAGAACCGTCACGATGCCCTCCACTCCGTCATACCGGCCATGATCCACCACCTGATACTCGCCGGTTCCCTGATAGGTGTCCGGCTTGATTTCCGATGCAATCAGCGGATAGAGCCCGGCCCATGAAAATTGCACATCAGAAGGCTTGAGGCAGGCGGATGGCAGACAGTGGTTGATATCGGTCAAAAAATCCGAAATATCGGTTCCGGTTGGCCGAACCCGGTCTACGGTGTCATGATACGGCACATCGGTTGTTCCAATCAGGGAATACCCCCGCCAGGGAATGATAAAAATATGCCGCCCTCCCCGATTGATCAGGCCTTCGATCTTTTTATCCGTGGTCAGGGTGATGGCATGATCCGCGTGAATGGCCCGCGTCACGATATGCACCCCTTTTGAAAAGGCCGACGCCTGTTTCTTAAGCCGAAGACGATTGATCTGCCCATTCAATCCCGGAATAAACGGCCCGGACACATTGGCCGTCATTTTGGCCTGAATTTCAAAAGACTCTCCGGTCAACTGGTCCCGAACCTGCACCCCATAAATATGATCCTGTTTTTCCAGCAGTTTCTCCGCCCGCACATAATTGGCCACGACCGCGCCGTGGGATGCTGCGGTTTTGATAAACGCCAGGGTCATCCGTTCCGAATTCTGCATGTGGGACTCGGCCAGCACATAGGCTCCGGCCAGCCCCCTCAGACCAGCCAACGGGGGAATATCCCGAATCACCTGACTGCGGGGCATGAACCGGGTTTTCGGAACCCGTTTGGCCGGATCGAAAATCCGCTGATTCAGACCCGCACAAAGGCTCTCATACAGGGCCATGCCCATCATCATGGCAGCCCGACTTTTCATGAATCCGGAATCAAATGTCGGAATCACAAACGGAACGTACCGGGTGAGATGGGGCGCAATATTCTGAAAGATCATCCGCTCGACTGCAGATTCCCGAACTTTCCAGAATTGACCGGTCGGCAGATACCGGATCCCGCCATGAATCAGCTTGGAGGAGGCAGACGAGGTGAATGCGCCAAAATCCCCTTTTTCCACCAGCGCGACCGACCATCCGCGCAATGCCGCATCATGGGCCAGGCAGGCGCCGGTGATGCCGCCGCCGATGATCAGGAGATCGAACACTCCGTTTGCCAGTTGAGCCGTATTCCGTTTCATCAATAGCTTACCGTTTCCATTTTTTTCTGGTGCCGTTGTGCCTCTGCCCCTTTGCCCCTCTTTTTCAAATCATACATGCTCCAGCAGACACTGACAATCAGAAGTGAATACCATATCCAGAATGTCGTATCCACAAACAGATTCATGGTGATATCTTTCAGTACGCCTCTGGCATATACGCTTTTACCCAGGGAATACATGATCTGTCTGGGTATAAATGGCCTCATTGCCTTATATTCATTCCGAACAAGTCTGGCAGACAGAATTTTAACCCGGCATTCCGAACATGCTTCCAGATCCAGTCGAACTGTTTTCAGCAGATCATCCTTGGGCAGGACAGCCAGCGGAACAAAAAACGTTGAAACACCGTTCTCAAAAACCGCATTGAACCAGAAGCTGCGCTTTTCGTCATAATCCTGGCTATAGGTGTTCCAGAAAAGCTGCAATCGGCATCTCGTTGTGCCCTCCAGCCCCAGTTGAAAAAATATTCCCGTGATCTGCGTCAACCCTGCGTCCAGACAGGGTGACATCAGGTAGGGATCGCTGCCATTGACGGCATAATAGCCATCTGAATTCAACGTCATGTCGTTGGCCTGCCAGGGGCCGATCTGGGATATGTCAGGCGTAATTGATTTTTCGACTACCGGATAAACCAGACCTTCCGGAACCAGACGAACCAGTGTTTCATTTGATTCGGCCATGATCTGAATCGACTGGACCTGGATGTCACATCCCATGCAGTTTTCCACATCCAGCCGAATCGTGTGGAGTCTTTCATCCGTTGGGAGCACCGCATTTGGCCCGTAAAACGCAGCCGGCAGAAAAAACTCGGTCACGCCCCCATCCGTCAGGGGCAATTGAAACCGGTAACTTCTGGTTTCTGAATATCCCATCGTGGCCGTGTCATAAAAAAGCTGACCGGCGATTGTTTCCGGACTGTTACGAATTATCAAACGGCCATAAAACCCGCTGATTGACTGTAACGGAACATTGATCCCGGGCGATATTACATAGGGGTCCGGCCCGATTGTTTCAAACCAGTCCGGATTTTTTTGCCGCATGTCATTCATCTGCCAGACTGATCCACCGGACAACGCCATCAACACAGTGGAATCCGCCCCTGCTGCAAACGGCATCAGGAAAAGAATCAGCAAGAACGTCCCGCAGGCAGGCCGGCTAAGCACGGACATGACGATCTCTCCTTATGGCATTGAAGCCCAGATAGACCAGGCATGCCCCGTAGATGTTTCGCGCAATCAGAATCAGCATATTCAGATCGATCAAAGCACCCTGCCCCACCTGCGCCGAATAAACTTGTGGAAGCGTCCGCCACCCAAAAAAATTCATGGACAGGGGAGATGCCAAAAAGAGAGTAAACACGCCGGCATCGGTGCGAAACGACCAGAACAGAATCCAGGCGCAACAAAACAGCAAAAGCGGTTTTACGGTGTTTCTGCCCGATCCCAGAAGGATAATGGGAAAAATCAGCATCCAGGACACATAATGGGCGCTATGCGCCACAGTCAGTAAAAAACTGATCATGACCAGACATGCGGAAAGTGTGAATTTTAAAAAAGGATCACGCCTGGATTCGATCAGCCACAGACATATGACGGCATAGGAAAAAATAAACGGCATCAGCCAGTTGAACCGCATTCCGAACAGCGCATGGCCGAAATCCGATTCGTTTTTCAACTGTCCGATGAGCTGCGGCTGAACAGAAGTCATATGCCTGATCCCCAACGGCAGGAAATAGCAGATGGCGATGATCAGAACGGCAGGAATCACGGTTCTACCAAGCTGTTTGAATGTCAGCGGATATGCCACCAGGGACAGTGCCAACAGCGGGACATAGACGATATGGATTTCCCGGCAGTTCAGGGCAACCCCAAACACAAGCGCCGCCCACAGGATTTTTTGACGGGCCAGCAGCAGCAGGGTGAGTGCGATAAAAAAAAGTGGAATCGATTCATATCGACCAAACAGGTAAAACGCATACACCGTCACCGGGTTGAACAGCCACAGCTTGAGGGCTGTCCATTGCCTGGCTTTTCCATCCATCATATGAAATATGATGGCGGCCGTTCCCAGATCGAACACCAGATAGGGTATCTTGAGCAAAAACAACGTCCTGTAAATTCCAGGATCACTGACAAACAGAAAATAGTCCGATAATCCCGCGGTTGACTGGGCCGGATCTGCAAATAAAAAAATCGAACCATTATCCGGAAGCAGGGGCAGGCAGAGCGTCATCCAGGCGATCTCGATAACCGACAGCACCATTCGGGATGAATAGGCAAACACGTTGCCGGTGGAAATACTTCTGAACACCCGGGCATACTCGGAAAGAAAATCCACATGCGCAAAAAACGGCATAACAATCAGGCGCAACAGAAGACCGGCTGCCATGATCCGGAGAAACCGGTTATGGGTTTTGCAGAATTCTTTTGTTCTGGAAACAACCCGATTCATTAAACCCAGCATGTTATGAATGGTAACTCATATTTGTCATATCGTCACAGCCGGATGGCAAAATCCTCTGATTCAAGACTCAGATTGATATTGTAATACGGATCCCCAACATCCAGAACATCTTTCCATCTGGATTGAAAAAACAGCATTTCCTTTTCAAACCGTTTCTTTTTTTGGGATGTATTTTCATACCCGCGTGAAGCTGACTCGTGGTGGATTGCCTCACAATAAGGGGTGAATACATTCAGATACCCTTTTTCCCTGAGTTTCAGGCAAAAATCAACATCATTATAGGCAACGCCCAAGTTTTCGGCGTCCAGCCCCCCGACTTCCTGATACAATGTTTTTTTCACCATCATCAGAGCACCGGTCACGGCACTGACATTATGGATCACATGCGGCCTGGCATAATAGCCATTATCGTCTTTGTGAAAAAACCGGTGGGGATGCCCGGCATTGCCATATATGCCGACGACAATTCCGGCATGCTGAACCGTATGATTGGGATAAAGCAGTTTGGCTCCCACGGCGCCGACCTCCGGCCGCTGGGAATGCTCCAGCAACGTCTCAACCCAGTCAGATGCAATCACCTGGATATCGCTGTTCATCAGAACGATATGATCACCACCAGCCTGGTTTACGGCGTCATTGTTGATTGCCGAATAATTGAAGGGTTTCCGGTAATCGATAAACCGGATCCGTGAATCCATATCTGTCATTCGATCCATCAGATCATAGGTGTTGCGATTCTGACTGTCATTGTTGACGCCCAGTATCTCAAAATTGGGATAACTTGTCTTTTCAAGAACAGCGGTCAAACACATATCCAGCAGATCCGGCTGATCCCGAAACGGAATAATGATGCTCACCAAAGGTTCTGACATCAGCTTTCGCTTGACCCGGTAACTGCCCTGAAATCTACCGAAAAATACGCTGCCATTGATATCCCTTGCTTTCAGCGTATCCTGTATGGCTTTTCTGCCCGCCTCCCAGGCATACGACTTGGAATTATACACGGCTGCGGTTGAACCCGGAATCTTTCGCCAGTGATACAGAATTTTGGGGATATGATAGATCCGGTCGGTCTTCTCCAGAATTCGAAGCACCAGGTCATGATCCTGAGAGCCGTTAAACCCATCCCGAAAGCCGCCAACCGCATCAAAAAGTGATTTTTTCATCACTGTAAAATGGCAGATGTAGTTTTGTGACAGGATAAGATCCGGACTGTAATCCGGTTTGAAAAAAGGTTCAATACTGTTTCCATGCAGGTCCATCTTGTCTTCATCGCTGTAAATCAGCCCGGCATCGGAATGGTCGTTGATGACTTTTACCATTTCAAACAGCGCATCCTGACTCAGTTCATCGTCATGATCCAGTAACCCGATATAGTCTCCGGTTGCAAGAGTGGATGCAGCATGGGATGCTCCGGCAATACCCTGATTCCGTTCCGAAAAGATCACCTTTATCCTGGCATCCTTCGCCGCATATGCTTCCAGAACCTCCCTGACATGGGCTTTGGGAGACACGTCATCGGCCATACAAAGCTCCCAGTTTTCATATACCTGGCTCATGACCGACTGAATCGCCTTTTCCAGCCAGATGCGGTCCACATTATACACCGGGACCAGAATGCTGATAACCGGTTTTTGTGAAAAAGCCGAAATTTGACAACGCATCTGCTCAAGCGATTCATCTGTCAGACGATTCATCTGTTTCCACTGTTCGTAATCGGCCTGATTCAGTCCGATACCTGCCGGACCGATGCCCGCTGGCACTTCGCCCGATTTTACATGGTCAACATGAAGCCGGTAGTGATGAATCAATCCATGAAATCCTTCACCCCGGTATATTCTGAACCCTTTTTGAATCTGCCGGGTCAGTTTGACGGGTCTGATCAATCCATATTCTCTTATAAAACTGGCTGTCCGCCAGATCAAAGACTGTTTGATCCGGTCAAGAGACGCTTCAATATTGTGAATGTGATTGTCTTTATCCTGAATAATCCGGTCTTTGTCCTCAATGACGGTTTGTTGATCCTCAATGACGGATTTCTGATCCTGCGATTCCAGTATCTTTCGGTCTTTTTCGGCAATCATGCCATTTTGAAGATTCAGCAGTTGAATAAATGCATCTTTGCCAATCGAAATGAATTCCAGACTGATCGAAACGGTTCGAATCGGAACACCAGCCGGTTGAATCAGAAAATGGGGATCAGTGGATGTGAAAATATAATTGTCACCATCCTGATACGCGGCATTATGAAACATCAGCCGGCCGGGGCGACCATGTCCGGATTCATCGATCAGTGTGACGTGATGCATATGCAGCACCGCGCAGTCATTGACCGGGTCCAGCCGAATCCCCCGAATATCCTGAAACCGGCTGATATCGAATTCCAGAATCTGTTCATCCCCGGCGACATACTGAATGGCCACCTGTTTTTCATTGAATCCCAGCCCGGTATCCACATAGAGTTGTGCCAGCCAATGCCGGGTTCGGTTCACATTGATATCGATCAGCTTATCGATCCACAGACGGATGTTCTGTTTGAAAAAATCCAGATGATTGTTAAAAATGATCTCGAACATGTCAATCTTCTGGTTCCGGCTTTTGGTTCGAAGCATGGAATCCTGACTGATACGATAATAAAACATAACCTCCGGAATACGGTGAACCATGGCTCCCCGTTCAATCAATGACAGCCAGAAATCATAATCCTCCCACCCGAATTTCATATCCGTCCGGTAACCGCCGACTGTTCCCCAGTCCGATTTCCTGAAAACGCCGGAACAGAACAGGATGTTATCGATCAGCATTTCCGCAAGGGAATACTCCGGAAGATTCCAGGGCTTCTGTACCGCGCCAAAAAATTCGGCCTTGCAATAGACAATCCCGATGCCGGCGTTTTCATCCAGTATTTTCACCGCTTTTTCCAGATAAGTTGGACCGATCCGGTCATCGCCATCCAGCGGCAGAATATACCGGCCGGACGCCTCCCGAATGCCGGTGTTTCGGGCTGCGGATAGGCCCTGGTTTGTCGTATGAATCACCCGGGTTTTGGGCTTGTCATAATTTTCCAGAATATACCGGGTATCCGGATCGGTCGATCCGTCGTTCACAATGATGATTTCAAAATCATCAAGCGTCTGAGTCAGAACGGATTCCACGGCTTCGTTTAGAAATTGGCCATGATTGTAACAGGGAATGACGATTGAAACCTTCGGCACATGCGTCCTTTCTGAAATCTTCATCGATTCGGACAATCAGTCCGAACGTAAAAAGTTAAATGGCGTCACCAAAATATAGCTTTTCAGATAATGACATTGGGAAGGCAGCAGGAAGGGGATAGGTATTTTGCGGCTGACGCCTTGAAAAACTGTCGTCCATCCCCGACCGATAACGCACCCCAAATTTTTATCTGGAAAGCTGAATTTGTTCGTTTTCAATCCATGTCATTGGTTGGGATACAACACGGATTGTACGATAAAGTTTTATAAAGATACCATTTTCTCCATGTAGACAAAAGGAGAAAGTATTTGGAACAAAAACTATTCTTGACATCACTTGGGACTGATGCTACCCAAAACGCTCGCCGAATTTTGTTTCACATTCAAATGGATTTATATCTTTCCAACATCCTAAAGCTGAAAAAGTTTAAAAATACCAACGGGTGAATACCAGATGGATTAAACTCAGAACGACGTGACGCCTCATCCTGTCAAGAAACTGAATGCACTGACTTCGCTTCGGTTTTTTGCAGCAGCCATGATCGTACTGGGTCACTGCCACGGAGAATTTGAAAAGACCAACAGAATCGCCGAGATTTTTGCTTTAAATCAGGCTGTTTCCTTTTTTTTTGTTCTCTCCGGCTTCATCTTGGCCTATGTTATTATTGCCTGTCACCAAGATCTAATTGACACTCTGCAACCTGCTCATGTGAGTGACAGCATCAACTCGATATGGTTAAAAAAACATGAACATTGAGAGACGGAAATAATTATGGGGCTATTGCGCTTTTATTTGTCTTTGTGTGTTGTTGCGGAACATTCAGGTACGATTGTCCCTTGGCAGGTGCATTCCGGTGGACAAGCTGTACAGATATTTTTTTTGATATCTGGTTTTTATATGGCACTGATTTCAACAAAATATGCTTCGCTGACTGAGTTTTACTCAAGCCGGTTTCTTCGAATATTTATCCCTTATTGGGTCGTGATAGGAATTGTTCTGGTTGTCAGCGCTTCTACAGGCCGTTTATTCGGGGAGTGGTTGGCCCTGCAACCGTATATTTCTTACACTTCAGCCCAGAACGGCTTTTTGGGAGTATTCCTTACCGCGTTAACTAATATAACCCTCTTTTTTCAGGACTGGGTAATGTTTTTCAAGCATGATTCAGGAGAACACTTTGCCTTTACCTATAATTTCTGGGAAAGCAAGAATGCCTTATGGCATTATCTCATCATTCCACAAGCTTGGTCCATTGGTGTTGAATTAACCTTTTATTTGCTGGTTCCTTTTTTGACAAAGCTGAAAAATAAATGGGTATTAACATTGGTATTTGTTTCACTCCTATTAAGGGGGATCGCATACGAGGTTTTTGGGCTTCGCGGGGATCCTTGGTCTGGTCGCTTTTTCCCGTTTGAGATCGCTTTGTTCTTATTTGGAATCCTTGGTTTCCGAGTCTATATGGTTATGAGGGAAAAGTTTGACTTATATCTGCCCGTTATCACGAATACCAAACAGTACGCAATGTTTTCAATCTGTCTTGTTATATTTTTCTTCTTAGCGAAAACAGGTTCCAGTTTCTGCAGCAAATTGATTGGAAATGATTATGAAAAGATATTTTCTTATTTGGTGTGGGCATGCTTCATTCCGGTCTTGTTTCGTCTTTCCCACAAATGCAGGTTGGATCGCTATATTGGAGATTTGTCATTTCCGATTTATCTTGTGCACTGGTTTTTGCTATCGATTGCAAAAATTGTAATTGTAGGTATCGGAATTTCCGCCCCATGGCTGGGAAGAATTACCGCCTTGGGATCTATTGTGGCATCCATTGCGCTGATGCAGTTTATTATCAATCCTTTTGAGAAACGAAGGCAGGCATTTGCAAAATCCATTGCAAATCGTATCATAATATCAATCCCCCATAAACAGCCTGTTTCAAGCAGTCCAATTGAAAACTATCCGTGACCTGCATGAAGAACGCCTGAGATGATTGATGGACAATTCATTTTTGGTGCATCGCTTATGACACTTGACAATGCTGTTGATGTTGGCCTGGAGCTTTGCAGAATTGGTTTTCTATAGATCAATGCTGAAGTGAGATCAACCGGGTAACTTCTCAACATAGGTTATTTCAGAGCTCGACCAAATATCCATCAAGCCTAAAGACGATCCAGAATGATCAACGCAAACATGGCAGCATTTTTTTCGAAACCGAACAATGATTCTCCTTTACGCAGCAAGGGATATGTCCAGGCCGGAACAATAGAGCGCAGAGAAACACCTCCTGATAACAGATAAACCAGAGGCATCATGGGTGTAATGCCTGAAATTTTCCACTCCGGGAATCGTCTGGAAAAAAGATTCCGGTCACGTTCGAACAATATCCATGGCAAGGCCCCGTTGGCTCCAGAAAGTGGGCCTGTGACGGGGATTGTCCATTCTCCATTCACATCAAACGGCTCATGATGCACATGGGTATAAATCCACCGGCTCCAGCCGGTATTCCATGGCTCCACCATCAGGCATCGCCCACCGCTTTTGACACAACGCGTGGCTTCAGAAAAAAATGCACCTGGATCAGGAACATGATGCAGCGCATCGACCAGTAAAAGGGCTCGCAATGACGCTGCCTTAAACGGCATCGACATGGCGTTATAGACAATATCGACGTTAACCGAATAGAAAACCTCCGATGTGATGACTGTCGAGTATAAAGCGTTTAAAAATCCCGCACCGGACCCGACCTCCGCCACATGACCATGTCCTTCGGGAATATTCTCAATCAGCAATTTATACCATGTCTGGTAAATGCGTCTTAAAAATGACTTTTCACGAATGATTTCAGCCCGCAAAACGGTTGTTTCAGGATCATCTAAGGATAAATCCCGTGTCAGCGGATGGGCCAGAACTGTTTTCAGTCGATCGAACACACAACGCCTCACTTGAATTTCAATAGCCGGGCTGCGAATGCAACCATTCTAAGGAGCAGCCACCCATGACGCCAGCGCTGAATATTTGTTTCTCCATATCGCCTGGTCTGATATCGGATCGGTACTTCCATGATTTTAAGATGTTGTCGGGAGGCCCCAAATAATAAATCAAAATCCCCGAACGGATCAAAATCCCCAAAATAGCTTCGACCAGCGGCAATTCTTCGATAGTCACTGGCCCACAACACTTTGGTGCCGCAAAGGGTATCTCGAATCGGTTGTCCCAACAGCCAACTGAATACCCAACTGAAAAATTTATTGCCCAGCAGATTGAAAAAACGCATCGCCCCATCCTGCATGGGATAAACCAGGCGAACTCCATTGGCAAATTCTCCCAGACCACTTGTCAGCACCGCATAAAACCGGGGCAGATCTTCCGGAGGCACGGTGATATCGGCATCCAGAATCATCAGGATGTCGCCGGTTGCGATTTTAAACCCCGCGCGCACCGCGTCCCCTTTCCCTTTTCCTGGCTGCTTGATTAATCGATAATCGGCGGGAGGCAAATTGGAAATTGCATTTTTAATCATATTGAAGGTGTCATCCGTTGAATTCCCCTCGACAAAAATAATTTCCGTCCTGGATCCCATTTTCGGAATTCTGTTCAGGAGTTCGGTGATGTGCCCCGCCTCATTCCTGGCTGCGATCACAACCGAAACAGATGGATCTGCTGATATAGGCGCAGATTCGACCGGCCGCATGATGTAGAAATTGGTCAGCGCCGCAAGTCTAAAAAAAGGCATTTTTACCAGAAATCTGTTGCAGAAAGTGGCTACGAATGGAATCGGTGCAGGGCATAACATCTCTTCCCAATGTTGAACCAGATCGTATCCGGAAAGTCTGGCCAGGTTGTCGATATCGACCGGCGTCAGCCAGTTCTGCGGCAGATTTGGGGTAACAACTTGATAGTGCTCAGCCAGTCTCCGTGGATATTCCCACAGATGACTTTGAATATTGAATATAACGCGGGTATGTCCATTGCAGTACTTCTTGACATGTGTCAGGGTTGTCTGAACATCCCAAAGATCATTCAACACATCAGAAAAGATGATGACATCAAACATTGAATCTCCCAGATCGCAAGTCTGTATATCCGAACAAAAAAACTGATATTTGGGGTTACGATTCCGCGCCGCCTCGATCATCTGCGCTGAGATATCCACCCCAACGCCCAGTTTCGGATTAAGCGCATTGAGAAGTTTCCCTTGACCGCACCCCAGATCAAGAATGCTGTCACACTCGCCAGTCACATGGCGATAGATTTCTGTCAAACGTCTGTGATAAAATATAGAAAGCAAGCCTGACTGACGATTGACCAGCCCACTCCAGTGATCAGCGCGGTTCTTGCAATACATTTTGTGTTCATTTTCAAGTTGAGTCATTTGATGTTTTCCAATCAAAAATTTAACAAACCGGACATTCTTCATTCTGCCCGATACGCATCAGGAAGCGCTGTCGGGTATCGGTACCAGAACCCGTATTCCTCCCCAATCACGCACCCCTTTATCGGGCTTCAGAAAGTCATGCTTCGGACGGAATATCCCAAAGGCCAGCGAAGTCGCTTCGTTGGGTAAGGGATTCTCAAAAGTTACGGATCCATAACGCCACCTTCGGTTATCGAATGGCGGATCATACTTATCCAGGGTCAAGTACAGATCAAGGAGTATCTTCCCGGATAGATCGACAAGATGAAAAAACATATGCCACTGTCCGTTCGCTTCTTCATGGCGCAATTCTTCCCACCAAAATTCCACTTTAAGACCCGTGTCTGAACGGCTAAGAAATACGACATGCAGCGCATAGTATCCCGCAAATTCGATTTCTTTCACTGCCGGATCCTTTACATAGTCGAATACATCTGCCTCGTTCGACCAACGCTGCTGTGAATTTGCCGCTATAAACTCAGAACGCCAGGAGCGTTCCGACACAAATGATTCCACTGCACGTTCAAACTCTTTTCTATCAACAATTTCAAGCAATCGCAACACCCTGCCATCTGATACAGCCTTTACACCGGCATTCTCGTGTAATCCGCAAAGCCATTCCTGAAAAACGATACTTTCTGAATCAGATGTATCAATCAGTCGATCAGAAAGCTTTTCAGCTTTCCGACCCAAATCTTTTCTGATTAGAATGTAATCGGCATTCAGGAGCTGATCCGTCTTGACAACGAAGCCGTTCTTCCAATCTACTGTAGAAATTGATTTGAACACAGGAAGATCGGGTCTTACGATTTCCTCATATACACCGACAGTTACAAAAATATCCGGCAGAACGCCCGAAAAAAATGAATAAAGAATCGCTCGCTTATTTTTTCGTTTCAATTCTTCCAGAAATGCATAAGCCTGATTCACTTCTTCTCGATCATGTTCAACAGTTACATTCACCCCGGAAAGCCACTGCCATTGAATTGACGGAGACGCCAGTGCCAGCATTGCTCCAATATTTAGTGCTGGCAAAAAACACAACACCAATTCTGCCAGACGAATCCAACGAGGGTTATGGTTTATAATATGCAATGACATAGGAATCATACAAATCGCCCCCATCAGTAGAAAAGGATAGAAATATCTAACCTGATTTCCACCAGCCTGTACAACCAACCAGAAAAAGATGCCCAGGATCCAGATGACAGGCGTGCTTAACAACAGTCCGACATTTGTTAATGATAAAGCGTTATGCCTCTCATTGCTACTGAAGCAATAATAGATAATTAGCACGACTTTTCCAAGAACCCAAAAAACAAATGCGATTCCGGCGCTTGTAAACAACAGAAATAAAATTTGAGAAGGTGGCGCCTTCAGAACATCTCCCATTACTTTCAATGCATGTTTGGCATATTCGAAATTTTGTATCGAGAAATAATTCGAAAAAATGCAGAGAAGAACGATAACGGAGTAAATTAGGATAGTCTGGATTCCGCCGATGATCACATAACGATGCAGATCTGAGTTGGGTTGTTTAAATTTCTTTGCCCACAAATATTCCATGATTACGACAACCAGCCATGTTGCAGCCAGAAGTGCCATAATCATAATGCCCGATGGTTTGATCATCAGCGTAAATGAACCGAAAAATGCTCCCCACATCAACCAGACCAACGATCGGGCCTTCAGACTTCTTACAAATCCAGCCACTGCCATTGCGGCAATACCGGCCTGAAAGTTATCAACGAGACCCCAGTATGATGGTCTTGTAATAATCTCATTAAAATCAAAACTATAAAACATGGGGATCGCAGAAAAAAGAATGGCTACTGCCGCCACACCCCAGCCCTCTTCAGGAGTTTGGGGAATTCCTGCTGCCATATAAACGGCAAGGACGATGCACAAAATCGGAAAGAAAACGGACCGAAAATGAAATCCCTTAAAATCGGCTGAAAATCCAAAAGGATGAGACATCAAAATCGTTCCGGGGGGGCGATTCGTTGGCTCAATATTCAGTGGGTTAAACAGCTTTCCTTGATCCACAGCCTTCCAGAAATTCATGGCTTTCTGCATATATGTCAAAGGATCATAATGAGGAGGCTGAACGCTTTGAACGGCATGTTGCCATATCATAACACCCAGGTAGATCACCCAAAGAATAACGATGACATGCGGAATTGCCGCCTTGAATCGCAGAAAATGCTCGGTTGTGTTTTTCACTTTTTTTCCAGAAGCAAAGCAGTCTGAAGACCGTATGCTTCCTGAGTAACCGACTTGATTTCAAATAAATGTTGAAGTTTCTTTTTCAAATAATCAATGTCATAAAAGACCATTGCTCCTTTGGGATTTCGCTTGTCATCCTTGGAAAACATCGCAAAGGTAAACATGTCAAACTCTGTTGAAAGAATATTCGTCTCCTGATCCACTTTACGCAGTTGCTCGGAAAGAAAAAAAGCAGGATCTGTTTCAAAGAGTCGATCGATCGTATTTCTTTCATGTATCGTGACATACAATCTTCCCCCTTTTCTGATGATCCGTCTGAGCTCAAGAAACCAAAAATCCGCAAGCTCACTGATATGACTGAACACGGAACCGGCGTAAACAAAATCGAAATATTCATCCGGAAACGGAAGATGCGGCTCTGTCGTTGTTGTAAAGAAATGGAAGGGAGGCGTTAAATTCTGTTGACACCAGATCATGTGTTCAGCACAAATATCCACACCCCAAAACTCTCCACTCAAAGCCTTTTCCGCGAGCCATCGGAGCATCCTTGCCGCAGCACATCCCAATTCCATAACCCTGAAGCCGCTTTCCATGTGGAAACCATCATTGGAAAGAATTTCCATCATCGTCGTGACATGCACATTTCCCGTGTTCAGATATTCTTGATCTGTTTCAGCATATCCTTCCCATAAATGCTTTGGCGGAATGGGTAGCGTGACTGGGTCTCCATAATTTGCCATGAGATTGTGTTGTTTGGGTATATGGTAAAAAGCCGCCTGACTTTTATAGGGGAAAAATTTACCGCTCAAATGGGTATGCTCCGGAATCAAATTCCAGATTGTTGAATGAAGATTTGAATTTTTTTCTGCAATTTCCTTAACCATTGCGTGACATTCTTCAACTTTTTTCAAAACAACTCTTTGATTTTCAATGAGTTCAATTGATCCAACGTTCACAATTTTATTGATGATCTTTCGAAGATATTTTTTCATTGGATATTCCTTGGTTCAAATATATTTCATAAAACGGGCGTCCGCTGTTGCCCCTATTTGTTGATCAAACGGATTTCAATGGAATGAAGAATAAAAATGCCCTGAATATCTCCCGGATCCAGCCTTAACGGCGCCTTGAATTGGTTTGGGGGAATTTTGATCAACACAACATTTCGCCCCATCCGCAATTTCTTCGAAGCGCTGTTCCATTCCGCATAACATCTACCTTCATTCTCAGGCGTGATCCAATAAAATTGCAGGCGTGTATCATCTGGACTGGTAATTTCGGTTTTGATGATCAATGATAATTCCATATCAGCCCCGTCCAGTTCTGGTAAAAGAAGAATGGGATCATTTCCTTTTGATATCATTTTCAAACTGCTGTCAGTCATATTCTCCAAGTTCACCTGCTGATGGGCGCGGATTCCTTCAAAGCCATGCTCCGGATCCATCACCATGATTCGGCGTGCGGATTCAAATTCTTGTCTTGCATGAATCTCTTCGAGATTTTCCAAATTGTGATCCCCGATGGCCATACGCAAATACAGATTTAACAAAAAATCAGTCATGACAGGAAAATGATTCTTGAATGACCAGTTATGCCATGATGTTTTAAAAACCATAAGAAAGTGCGGTCCGATGGCCAACAACAGCGAATTTCTGAAATTTTCGATCTTGCATCGCAACGATCCGCCCGGCTTCATGCTAACCAATGTACCGATTTTATAAAAAAAATGATTCTGATTTAAATATAAATCCATAATAAAAGAAAGCCAATCGGTTACTGCGACATGAAACAAACTGAACAACTCGGAAAAAAATCTGTCCTGATAGACGTAAGAAACGAACTTGCACCCTTTACAGCAATCAAATGGGTCATCAGAAAAAAATCGTTTCCGAAAATGATTGAACGGTCCTCCATTCCAAATGTCACGGATGCCCGATGCATTCAAGTTGCCCAAAACGGGTGCAGAGCAGCATGGACTGACGTCTCCGGAAGGAAAAATATACAGACATTTATGAAGATAGTCACAATACTTTATTTTTTTCTCTTTTTCTTTATAATTAGTCCTCAGGATTATGTTGTATTGCGTTACCAATCGCTTAATATCAGCCAGCAGACGATCTATGATCGATGTCATTTCATTTGATTGATGGGTTTCATTTTTCTGCCGTTTTCGCTCAATAACCCGTGTGGCAATTTCTTTGGCACGCCGGGTCAACTCCGCCTGATCCACAAAACGCGTCATATCCGGTAATACCGGCTCATAGTCAGGCGGGAAATCATTAATGATCATATGATCCCGCTGATTTTTGTAATCCCGGTTGAGTGAAACGCCGCTGAAGGGGGGGGGCAGATGACATATGATGCCAAGCTGCCGGGCTCTTTTCATCGCAACATCATAATATGCATTGTACTGCGATTGATGATGATCAACAGATTCATTGCGAAGATGATCATAGAATACCTGAATAAAAGCACCATTGATAACCGGAATACCCAAATATGCGGCCAGTGAAACCATCTCCGGCAGCTCCTGAATATTGCTTCCCATAATGGTAAAGGACAAAGTGGTTTCCGGGCGCAGCCGTAACGGCAGCAATGCACAAGTCATGGTGAACAATTTTATGTTATGGATAACCTTTTGGTATCTGGCACCCAGCCGGATAGACTCAAACGTGAACGGTGTCGCACCGTCGAAAGAAAACTGGATCCTTTTTAAAACCGGAATCAAGTGATGAAGAATACGCGGGGTCAGGAGCGTGCCATTGGTGATCAAATCCATTTTTGCCCCATATGAGCCCAGCATCCGGATCGTCTCTTCAAGATTTGGTGTCGTCAATGGCTCCCCGGTCAGAGTCAAAGCGAATTCATCCGCAAATGGCAGTGCCTCTTTCGCCACCCTTTCAAGGAGTTGCATATCCATATTGCAAAGGGTGTCATTACAGTGCCGACGACCTTCGGGCGTCCCGTGTGTCTGGCAATGGGGACAACGCAGGTTGCATACATGCGTATTTTGGAAGCTGACCCATTGAGGCATTGTCTCAATCGCATCAACCCGTAATATCTGCCGAAAAGCGGCAAATTTTCTGTTTAACCGTTTGAGAATATAATAATATTCAAATGGATGCATATTTCTTAACCCATAATGACGCAGTCAATTGTTAATGCCACACTTGTATTGTGCTGTATGATCCAAGGGTTAACAGGCCCTTCCCAAAGCGCCATTATAAAAATGACATTTACCGTTTTTCTACTGAATTCTGAATCCTGACTACTGAATACTGCTTTTTCTTTTTCACGGTAAATACCCGGGGAGCGATCTCACGCGCGCATCGAAGCACGCCCATGAATGCCTTTGCGAAACAAGCTGATAAGCTGCATCGGCAATGGGACGCAGGACGTTATTGTTTCTGAATATTTCGACAAGTATATCGACATAGCGGTTCACATCATTAAACGGATCAACCGCAAAACCTGTATAACCCGAAATGATCAGCTCACCGATTCCGCCAACTTTTGAGGCAACGACCGGCAAATACAGGGATATGGCATCCAGAAGAATGGTAGGCAGTCCATCCCATTGGGAGGTATACAAAAACACATCAAACGTTTCGATGGGTAACGATGCCAGGCCGTCAAAGACGCCGTAGTAATGCGCGTTTTCACAAGAGGCCAGTTTGTCGATGGAGACATCCCTGTTCAGAACCGATGTGCCATATATGTGGAATCGAAAGGGATATTCGCTGGAGGCGCGGATAATTTCCAGCAGAATATCAGGCCGCTTCTGATAATCAATGCGTCCCGCCCATAAGATATCCAGGCCAACCTTTTCAGATTTACAACAATCTCGCTGTGGAAACAGATGAACAGGCTGGTACTGCAGATGCATCTTATTTCGATCCAGTGCATAAAGATGAGCCATTTTTTCCAGAAAAGTGGCATTGTCCACCGTTACGGCTGTCATATGATCAAATATCCGGGGCAGATATTCTGTAGCATAACCGATTGCCCTGCCTTCTGGTGTAAAATCCGAGCAGAAGATGCTCATATAAAGTCTGGAAGCATGACTCAGCGCAACACCAAAACGAACAAAAACATCATAACCCAGTCTGGAATTGATATTGTGAATCACCCCGGGAGATGATTGCAGAAGAAGGCGGACCAGGAGTGTTGTCTGATCATCATAGCTTAACTGACTGGCGACTTTTCCAAATTCGATGAATGTCGCCTGTTCCGGCAGTTTTGATGCCCACGGCGATTCGGCGTTGGCTGTGGCAATAACCACAACATGCAGATCCGCATCGTTATGGAAAATTGATTTCATATAATTGATTGCAACCAGATCAGCGCCACCCCGGTCAAGCCAGGGTACCAGGATGATATGGGTGACATTTTTTTCCACTTGACCGGAAAGAGACGCATATATTTCTGCCACTGGATTGAGGCCGTCGCGTGTGACAACCATTTCTTCCCCACTGTTCGGAAACAGCATCGGTTCAATTTCATGAATGGACTGCCATTCCCTTATTAGCCATTGGGGCAAGCTTTCGACTGATTTGAGCTGGTCTGTAAGGGGTGAGGTTTGTACTGCTAACGGCTGGATGCTATGCGTGCAGATCGGATCATAACTGGTTTCGGATGGATACAGCAATTCTTTCGAAGCGGCTTTGATATGACAGGCAAACCGATACAGCCCGGGATGACGGATCAGGATCGGCCTGAACCCCTTTGATATCAGCAAGAACAGCATGCTGAAAACGTTTTTGGCCATTTTCATGAAATGCAAACCAACTGCAAGAACGGTTGTTGACTCAATTTGTTTTGTACCGGGCAATAAGTTGATTCCATTTATCACATTCAAACAACCTGGAAGGCTTCATCACGCAAGGGGTGTACGGATGCATCGACATATTTCTTTTTCGTATGAATCCGACTGTTTCGGAAACAATTTGATGCGTGATATCATGGGCAAGGGTTTCACACGTAAAATGCCAATCCGTAAACCCGAATCCGGACGCCCTGTCCTCAGGCGGATATGGATGATTGCGGAACAGACTCGTTTCTGAACTGCATATGGACGCCCCATACACATGATCCACAATCATGTCCGTTATCGGAAATGACGGATCTGTCGAATTCACAAGACGCCTGATTTTATGTCCACCGTCAAATTCAACCAGATATTCGGGATGGACAACCACCGGATCCCGGCAATTATTCAATAAACCGACAGTTGAGAAAATCCAGTTTTGGCAGATCAAATCATGTGCCTCCAGAACAGACACATATCTTCCAGAAGAAAGTGCGATACCAAGGTTTCGGCTCAATCCATGATCGCCCAGAGCGGTTTCTGCCATGCGCACGTCAGGCACTGTTCGATACCGCCGAAGATAACCCAGGGTTTTCTCATCCGGTCGATCCAGCACGATCACGATCTCCGAAGTGATGCCATGATCGGACGCATAATCTATTGAACGAAACACGCTCATCAGGGTCGGATGAATCAGCCTGCCTTCATGATGCGCGATGATCACAATGGACATGTCCATATGGTCACAATTTTTCAACAAACCCGGCGAGTGCCTTCATGACGAAGCCATTCCCAGGTTCTGGCAATTCCATCTTTGAGCGAAACAACCGGATGCCAGTCCAATTCACGCCCGGCACGTGCAATGTCCAGGCAGTTTATCGGAACATCCAGTGCACGGGATTCAGCAAACTGCAGATTTGGCGTTTTACCAGTCACCTGTTGTATCAAATCCAGAATTTCGTTCAGGGAAACTGCCACGCCGCCGGCTATATTGTAAACAGTTGACACATTCATCCGATCGACAACGCACATCACTGCCGATACCAGGTCGCTGATATGAAAATAATCCCGGGCAACGCTTCCATCACCCCATATGGATATCGGCCGGTCATGGAGAACATTGCCCAGAAAAACAGCAATTGCACCCTGAACACCGCTGATTCGCTGTCTTTCACCATATGGATTACCCAACCGAAGGACCGTATATTGCAGACCATTCAGCCGATGATACAGTGCCAGATATTTTTCAATGATCAGCTTGGATATGCCATATGAGCAGATCGGATCCGTCGGATGGGTTTCCGGAATGGGTAATTTTTGGGGAATTCCATATACAGTTCCGCCGGACGATGCGAATATAATTTTTTTTACGCCTTTCTTCATTGCCTCGTTTAACAGATTCAGGGTTCCAATGACATTGCTGTCCACATCATAGACCGGGTTTTCATTGGATGGTCCGGGCAGCGTCGTACAAATCAGATGAATAATGATATCCACCCCATTCATGGCTGTGGACAACTCCTGAATATTACTGAAATCCCCTTCAAAAAACTGGATTGACCCGATACATCGGGACAGATTGTTTTTGCTGATATTTGGCAAATCAAAAACCGTTACGCCATGTCCTTCAGAAACCAGGGCATCCACAATATGGGAACCAATGAACCCGGCGCCCCCCAAAACCAGAACGTTCATGATGATTTCCTGTTTTTAACGATCATGCCATGCTGAAGAACTGCCTGATAAATACCGGCAACATCGCTTGCATGATCTGAAATATCCTTTGAATAATCTGCATTCCGCGACAACGTTTTCAATATTGCCGGGTTGTCCACAATATGCTGCATGATGGCCCTCAGATGGTTCGCATCATCTTTATTGAAAGTATAGCCGTTAAAATCATTTTTGACAAATTCGCTCATTCCTTTCATGTCTGTTGCGATGACCGGGGTTTTTGTTGCCAGCGCATACAGGAGCACCAGCGGGCTGTTTTCATACCAGCGGGATGGAATGACCAGCACGTCAATTGTGGAAAGCACCTGACCCAGTTGGTCGCTTGGAAATGTATCTCTGAATACAATCGATTCATTACCGCCTGACAGTTTCTGAAGCTGATCCATATAGGCGGCATCCTGATTACGGGGCCCAAAAATGGAGAGTGTGGCCTGTTTCCCGTTTAGACCTGCAAACGCTTCCATCAGCAGATCAACTCCCTTATGCGGTGTAATTTGGCCAATATAACCAAATGTTACAGATGAAGGCGCATGCTCAATTGTGCGACGCCAGGGTTTCACCAGATTCAGGTTGATGCCAAAATTGATTTTTTTTAATTTTTCCGGATAAAACCGGTTTTTCTCATAGGCATGGTGAAGAAAATCCGTGGGGGTGATCATGCACCGATAGGTATCATACAGCGATTTCATATACCCGATCCGGTCCACCACTCCCTGGATTCGGTTGTGAATCAGGGAATCCGTGTATTTTGGCAAAGATGCAATCCAGGGCAGCAGGGTTGAAACCGCCGGTAATGAAAAATCATTCCGTATCAGTGATGCCATGCTTTTCCGGTTGGAGAATTCATATTCATGTTCCCTGATATAACATGACAGGCAATTGGTTGAGCGGGGATTGGGGCCGGTGCACAGTCCCCCGTCATATCGCATCAGTTTGCTGTTGGGGCATATTCCATAAAAATCCGTCAGTGTGGCAATGGCCGGGATTTTCATGTCCCGAATCACTTCCAGCAGAACGGCCGTATGCCCCATCAGATGGGTGACATGAATGATGTCGGGTTGTCTTTTATGAATGATATTCCGTAAAACCGGATATAAGTCCGGTCGGGAATACAACTGACGGTAATTTTCCAGAGGCCGGGTATTCAAATCGATGCAATCCACCGTCAATCCACCATATTCATAGGTGAAGACCGGTTCTCCAGGTCCTTTTTCGCCATAAAGAATGGCTGTCAGGATGGATGGATTGTGCCCCATGTCTTTCAGTTTCTGGGCCAGTTCCAGGGTATATGTCTCGGTGCCATAAAAATGCTCCGGGAAAAAAACATGAACCGGCAACAGGATATTCAATGGTTTCATTATGGTGATATTTCCAATCATTCACTCAGCAGGCGTTGATAGAGGGCATTGTAGGCTTCTGTCATGGCCTCGACGGAAAAATGGTCATGAGCCCGATCGTGATTCCGTTGCCCGATCTCGATTCGTTTTGGCCTGTCATTCAACAAATTGACAATGATGTCTGACAATTCATCACGATCCTTACCCAGGAATTCATCATCGCCCAGAATCTCGGGCAGCGCACCAATGCAGTAACCTGCAATCGGCAGTTTCATGCTCATGGCAAAAGGCGAAACCTGTCCAAAGCTTTCTTTCCAAACCGGTGCCACAAATACAGAAAACTTTTTATAATAATCCGGCAGTTTGGCATAAGGAACATAATTGGTGAACTGAAAATTTGCGGTTGCCCCCTCTTCCGCAACCTGTGCCTGGTATGACTGATAGAAATATCCCCCACCCACAATCAGAACCTGGGTTGTGGGTCTTTTCTTCACCACATCGATGAACACCTGAATGGCATCTTCTTTCAATTTGTCCGGGTCCAGACGATAAACCATTCCGATGACATCATCCGGTACGGGTGTGTCCTTCCGGTCAAATAACGTTAAATCACTGCCGGGGTAAATCACCGATGATTTTTCCGGTATGCATGCCGCAAAATTTCTGGCATATTCGCTGACATATACATAATGATCCACCCTGTCGCTGATGTAGGGAACAACCGGCGTGTTGATGTTTTCAATCAGAATGCCATTCCAGTTTTCTGCCGATTTGAAAATCTTGCGATACCATTCCACATCGCCTTCACCCCAATAATGTACATGCAGTATTTTGGCTTTTTTCTCCTTGAGAAATTCTTCCACCTGATTGTTGGTGATGTCTCCTGAAAAATCATGAAGAGACACATTGGCATAGGCCAACGGCGATGGAATGAAAAACGACATGACTTCCTGGTCGTATATATGCCCCAGATGTTCGACCAGATCCACCACCAGCCGGCTGGATCCGCCGGTCAAAAAATTGGCGATGGCGTGAATGACCTTGGGTCTGTTCGCCTTCATGGGGTGATGTATTACGGCATGGTAGGTTTTATCATCTGTAACGGGCTGTGCTTTTTCAATGACCGGATGCCTTGAGATGAATTTGAGTTTTGCATCCCGATATCGGGTCAGCCATTTCCATCCGTTTGAATGAAAAATTTCTTGCAGGAAACGCTCTTTTTCCGCGGCATGATTCTCAGCCGCAACCATTCTTGCATCGGCTGCATGCAACTGAATACTTTGCTGGTGAATGCGTGTTTTGAAGTCGATTTCAACCTGCCGGTGCAGCGCAACCGAATTTTCCAGATTGACAATCCGGCGATTGAGTTCCAGAATTTCCTCTTGCCTTCTTTCTGCGATCGCCTTCAGGTTCTTCGCAAGATTTCCAGCCTCATCCAGATACACGTCCTTTTGCCGTATTTCTTCCACCAGGTTGCTCAGATGCAACTCTTTTTCCTGAATACGGGCATGCATTTCCAGAATTCGGGCCTGAAGGCATTCATTCTGTTTTTGGCTTTCAACAATTCGGGCCTGAAGACATTCATCCTGTTTTTGATTTTCAACGATTCGGGACTGAAGGCATTCATTCTGTTTTTGACCTTCAACAATTCGGGCCTGAAAGCATTCATTCTGTTTTTCCGCCTGCATGAGCCGGTCTTCAAAATGCCTGGCGTTCATCTGGGCTTCTTTCACCCACAAATCAGACTGTTCAAGCAACCGGTTCTTTTCGGATGCGATGATATCGTGGTTGATATCCGGATTCCTTTCCAAACCCCGGAAGAGTATGCTTGACAAGCGCTGCTGAACATCCGGCGGATGGGACAGAAGGTCTTGGAATTTCAATGCATGGAAGACAGCATACTGTACTTCAAACCGCTTGAAAAAATCGTTATGTCGAATCGTATTCAAGTCATGAAGACGGTATTTCAGAAGTTTTTGATGGATCAATCCAAACCGATGAACCTGAAGCGCGCGAAGCAGAAATTCATAATCGTGGCAATAATACAAAAACGGATCAAACTTTTTTTCGTTTTCGAAAAGCCGCGCATTCACGAATATGTTGGATGTGGAAACCACAAAATTGCTTTGCAGCAAGGAATAAAAATAATGATCATCCTGTCGAATGTTTCGGACAGCCCGTTCATACCATTCCAACCAGTATTGATGAACGGTGTTGCCTGAATCCGGTGTCAATTCGTTTCCCAGAACGTCAACCGGCTGAATCAGGCTTGACAACACCATGACATCCGGATGATCATCCATGTATTCTTTGAATATGGCCAAGCGATCGGGATGGAATACATCATCCGAATTCAAAATGGTGATATACTGACCCTGTGACAGATCAATGCCCCGGTTGATCGTTGCTGCCGCACCGATGTTTTTTTGATGAAGCAGCCGGATTCTGGGATCGGTTATTTTTTTTATCTCAGAAAGCGTGCTGTCTGTAGAGCCATCATCGATGACAATCACTTCAAAATCAGAGAAGGATTGTTTCAGAACACTTTGGATTGCATCATTTATATATGATTCGTGGTTGTACGCCGGAATGATGACGCTGATCAGGGGTGATTGCATGGGTATGATATGATCCTAACCTCTCTTCCACCTGGAGAGAGGACATGTTATATCGCTTTTAAGATACAGTTAACATTTCGTGTCATGGCTCAAATGGGTTTTTCGTTTTTCACGTATTCCATACATCAGAAAATGAAGCATCGGATTCTTTCCGGAGGTCATGACATCCGGATGGTTCTGCAGATAATATCGGCCATCAAATTTCGCCAGATTCAGGGTCACCTCACCAATGGTCCGCTGCCATGACGCCATGCGGCTGACAAGACCGGAGATATGAACCCGGACCGGTTTTTTCACCTTATCCCGGGCAATGATTGATGCCAGGGTTTGCGAAACCACCTGTTCCCGCTCCAGTTGTGCATCCAGCAACAGCTTCTGTGCTGTCAGTGCTTCCATTGTCTTTTCAACGGCCGGACAGGATACCGCCGGGTTTTCTCTGTTCTGGATTTTCTCCCGGAGATGCATCAGTTCCTTATTTTGTGCATCCATTACCATCCGCATATCGTGTAATGCCTGCTGAAGCCGACCGACCGAACCTTTCTGAAGAAAGCCGATCCAGGATCTGCCATCCATGAATGATTTCGCCCGGTCAAAAATAACGGCTTTACTTTCATCATAATCGTATTTTTGACGATGGGATGATTCGATGCTGGATATCCCGAAAAACCGGTATTCGGCGGTGATCCGGTCAACATGATGAAACAGATATTTCCGGGACAGTCTGATCCAGAAATCCCAGTCTTCAAAAAGAACCAGCGATTCACAGAAAAATTCTTCCATTCCGCTCAGCGCTCTTCTGGAAAACATGACGCTCATGATGGGGATATAATTTTCAAAAAGAAGGCTGTCTGCATCAAAATCCAGATTAAACATCACTTCTTCCTTAACCGGCCGGGTACTCAATTGCGCCATACTGTCATAATAGGCGTTCCGGACATTGGTGTACGCTACATCCGCCTGGTGGGTCTGCAAATGGTTCACCAGCGTTTCCGCATGATCCGGATACAGCACATCATCGTCATCCAGAAAATTGAAATAGGCGCCGCTGGCCGCATTCAGACCGGAATTGGCTGCTGCCGCCCGCCCTTTACCGGATTCATGCGCGATATGGATAACCGGCAGGTTTCCGGATGCCATATCAATCACATGTTGAACATCCTGGCCACCGTCATTGACAATAATTATTTCGATATTGGCGTAGGTCTGCCGAACCACCGACTGAATCGCCTGAGCCAGCAACGACGGCCGGTCCTTGGTTCGAATGATTATTGAAACCAGTGGACCGGCTGCCGATGAATCGGATCGATACACGTCCAATTTCCAAAATGGCAGATCGTACAGTCCAATCTGCCGAATCTGACCCAGCGAACAGAAGAACAACCCTTCCGCATGCGTACAAGCTTCCGGCAGTGTCATCGACCGAAACCGGCTCAATGCCATACTGACGCCATCATAGGGCCGCTCTGCAATCTGAGACGCATAATGCTGAAGCGCCCGCTCTTTTTTGGCTATAACCGCGGTAATATCCACAAGGGTATTGACACAAAACGGCTGATTGACTTCATAAAACGCCACATGGCAATCGTCAGGGATTGTGCGGGACAAATCCCAGATCAGTACAGCCGCCGCCCGATGATCCGGATGGAATTCCAATGGAGACGGTACATAAATCAATTCCGGGCGAAAGCCAGTCACCGCATGCATCAGACGTGTTATCACGCCTGGCGAGCCAGCCAGAGATCTGTCCTCATACGGCCAGAATTCCATGTCGGTGATCCCCAGATCCGCACAGGCTGCCCCGGCTTCTTCCTGGCGCAGCCGGATATAGGCATCCCGCTCAAACCGGCCGGACATATCGCCTTTTGCCCCATTGGTCAAAAATATCACCTTGACCGGATCACCGGCTTGTGCATGCAACGCCAGTGCCCCCCCGCACCCGATGGTTTCATCATCCGGATGGGGCGCAAGCACCAGAACCCGCTTGCCGGTCAAATTTGACGAGTGGAATGGAATGAAGCGGCTCTCATCAATCATCGAATCAAAACAGATCACTGTCTCCCATCGTGTAGTAAAACTGATTTTCAAACATCATGGTATCAAAATCCCTGCTGAACCGTTTAAAACAGGGTGCAAGCTTGTTTGGTTCTTCTGTGACAACAAAGCCCATCTGCTTCAGTACCCGTGTCCACCATGCCGGTCTGGGGGAAAACCAGCCTTCGATTCGATTCGCCGCTGTCCGACGAATCACTTCGGAAAGAAACACTTGTGCAGCCTGCGGGCAGGTTGCATCAAACAGGGCATCCCCCCACAGCAGGACATGATCTTTTCTTCTAAAAACGCCCCATCCCACCAGTTTTCCCCATTTTCGAATGGCAAAAAATTCATGGACCCGATCCGGGCAGTCCAGATATCGCCACTTGAGATACGTGGCATTTCGCTCCACCAGAATACCATAATCCCGGCACACCCGTTTAAAAAAGAGATCATATTCATCGGTTATCCGGTCGATTTTGTCAACCCGAAATCCGGATAAATACCACAGCAGCCGTTTCGCATTCGGAACATTTTTTTCACCGGTATGTTCCAGCACATGGTAGGGAATGCCTGCAATATACTCATAATTCAAGAACCGTTCTCCGAATTTTCGAATGATACCGGTATTGAAACCATAGATGAAGGGGATTTCATTTTCACAAAACGCATCATAAAAATAGTTGGTAATTCTGGCCAGAACGCTGTTTTTCCCCAACCCGGCCCCTCGGAAGGCCGGATTGGTCATGGTATCTCCACCCTGATAAGACAGAAACGATCCCACTTTTCCCATGGAATATACCGGAACCGGATACCCACAAAAATTCGCGGCCAAAATTCCATCCGTGGAATCTGCGATGGCAATCTTGTATGATCCAAACGGATTGTCCCGGAATTTCCAATACCAATGAGAAAGCGATCGATTTGTTCCAAAAAGCTGGGTGAAAAGCGCCAAAATCCGATCTTCATCGCCTTCCCGATACGTTCGGATCATGACATCATCCTTGCGTGCGGTAATCAGCTCATATCCCATTTGTCCGGCTTCATACCATGCCTTCTGTGCTTTCCAGCCCGTCAGGTAATGATCGATCCGATCTGCTGTATCGGGGTGATGAACCAGTTGAATCAACATATTCCGGTATTGATCAAATTTCTCAAGCATATGGTCGCAGGTCTGCTGAACCCGGTTTCCAATGCCATCGTGAACCAGCAGACGAAATCCGTTCTCAGCCAGTTTCTGCAAAATGCTTTTATGAAAATGAACCAGGGTGTGCTGACTGATTTCAGAATCATAGATCACCTCATCGCACAATATCAGCTTTCCTTTCGGGTTGAGCAAACGTCTGGCTTTTCCAAAAACCAAATCAAGCGGATGAAGATATTGGAGCGACTCCTGAAAAAAAATCACATCGTATTTCCTGGATATAAATTGGCTGTTTCCGTCATCCAGAAATCCGGCAGCCTCAAACCGGACAGATTCTGTTTCATACCGGTTGATGGCATAATCAATCAATTCCAAAGAAGGCACGATGGCCGTGACATCAAATCCCTGTCGTCCCAGCAGATGGGCAGAAAATCCCAGGCCACATCCAACATCCAGTATCGATGCCGGAGGCTTTGGAAATTCCTGAATCAGCCGATCAAACAGATTTTCCTGTGCCGCCTCCAAAGACAAATTCAAATCGTTCTGTAGCCAGTATCCAAAATGCGGGTGATCTCCTGAAAGCATCAACCGATAAAACTGAAAGGGTTCCGGCAGCTTGGCATATTCGGCTAACTGTTCGACTGTCAGATGGCCCAAACCAGTGGTTTCAGATGACATCGTCAGATTCCTTTATCCACGATATGTTTTCAAAACAGCCCGTCATTTTTGAAGGGCTGCCCAGTCTGCCAAAATATTGTCCCGGCGCAAGCAATTGCCAGCAGTCCATGGGAAACCGCATGGTATCGCCGATCCCAAAATGTCCGGCTGCCGGAATAAAATTCGGATTCGGGCTCCATTCAAAAAGCCACTGTTTTTGAATCGAAACGGGAACCGGAATTTCGAATGGATGGGAATAATTTTTGGGTAATGGGGCCGGAATGACTGGCCCGGGCTTCAATTTCTCCAGAATTTTCATCACGCCCTGCTTCCATCCCCGGGTATGCTTTTCCATAAATGCCTGGTGCGATTGGGCCATCAAACTGCGCTTGGAGTTTAGCCTGAAATTCCCGCACTGATCATAAAAATGAACCACCTCTGCTGATGGATCAATATACAGATGATACCCGGCCTGACGCAACCGGATAAAGAGATCCGTATCCTCAAAATATAAAAAAAAACGTGAATCAAACAGGCCGCCGGCAGCCATCACCGCTTTTCGATTCAACAAAACATTTCCGCCGGACAGGTTCCAAACTCGAACGGTTTTTTTTGATTGCCACACCCGAATGGCAAACCGTCTCCACATTCGACTGATCAATTTCTCCAGCAGAGGGTGAGCGGATATCAGGGGATGAAACCACAACAATTCCGGAACATCGGATGGTGGAAGAAAAAATTGTTTGTTGTCATCCCAGTAGATTTGGGGGCCCACAGCTCCTGCGCGGTTCAATCTCAACAACGACTGCTGCAATCGAATAAGTGCTCTCGGAAGCAGACTGGCATCCGGGTTCAACAGCAAAATCATATCGGCATCATGCTGATCAAATGCGCGGTTACAGGCCTGAGCGAATCCCTCATTACTTTCATTGATTATCAGTTGAACCGATTCCGGCAGTTCATTCTGAAGAATGGTCGCTTCATTCATATCCTGACTGTTGTCCACAACTGCAATTCGAACCGGCCCCAGGGAGTCGGATTCGATGATGGAACAAACGGCATTAACAGTCAATTGCGCTGAAAAATAGTTAACAATAATGGCTAAGGTTACTGACTCTGACATGATGGCGATTTATCTGTTCTGATTGTTACGGATTTTCGGCTCATTCCGATTTGACTTCAATTCCGGAATATAATATCAAGATAGACGCGTTTCATCAGCCTGTCACGGCATCATAGTGGAAAATGCGACAATATCCCGATCTTCGAATACAGGTTCACCAAATGCCTTTTTGTATTCCTTGATACAGTTCGAGATATCCAGATGATTGTATTCCGGAATCCATGTAATTTCATCTTCCAAACATTTATGAAAAATAACATAATGGATACCTTTATTGCGAACAGAATCTGTCTGTTTCAGAAAGACATAGTTTGAAAAGTTAATATTGTGTGCAAATATGGGAATTTCTCCCCCCCGAGTTTCGCTGCATAATCCGTTTATAAATCCGATTTTCAAATTTTGTCGATGGATTGTCTGGTAAAATGGGATATGATCACCGGCGTAATGATAAGGTGCTTCCGCAATAGTCAGGCTGGCAGGAGGATGCATAGCAAGCTGATGATAAAAATCAGGAATACGTTTGACAAATCCCATCTGTTTCTGACGATAATCTGATCCGAATATCATATAACTGAAAAGAGATAAACTCATTGCGTTATTGGGATAAAATCGCATGGATGGAATCGGTCCGCCAAGAAATATTACACCGCAGAAAACCACAGCAACAAAAAATTTTAGCCATTTATCAAATGGTACCTTTAATCTGGAAAAAAGGTAATCCATACCCATCGACACCAACAGTAATAGTACCGGCAGAACCAATAATATGTAACGGGCAAATATATGTGGGCCATTACCAGCAACAGGCCTGACAATGGTGATAAACGCAATTTGTATCATTGATAACGTAATCAAATAAACAAGATATAGATTTGCCTTTCGATAGTTACCTATGATGCCAATAAGCATAAACAAGCCCATGCAAACTGTAAGGCCCAGGTTATCCTTGCCCGTAAAAATTGCGAAGGTGTCAGCCATCGTTTCAATTTTTATTGCAGACGTTGCATGAGCAGAAAGTTTTGTCAAATCGGTAAGGGATGTAAAAAAAGGCGGACTCAATAACAATATCAAAGGAATAACCGTTGCAATGGCTATACCCAATAGCCGTCTAAGGGAATGCCAACGACATTCACCCTTTCCCAAAAGGATTAATACAAAAAAATATAGAAATGGACTTAAAATAAAGGGAATGGCAAGAATTAAAAAATAAGCTGTTACTGTGGTCAATATCACATACAAAATAAAAGAACGCCTGCTTGAGGTAAACCACCAGTGGTGAAACAGGGAGACAGAGGCAAAGCCGCATAAAACCATCATGCTGTAAGGTCTTGCAAAACGGCTGTAAAGGATCAATATTGGAGATAATGCCAGCAGACACGCGAACAGGTTTGCCGTAAATCGCCCACAAACAGGTCGAATCAGAATCGGCAGAATAAGTATTATCAATACACCGGCAATAAGCGGTGGTAATCTAACGACCATCTCCGACAATCCAATTGTATCGATTGCCAGTTTATAATAAAGTGAATCCGGAATTGAAATCGACCCGATACCCAAACTGGTTAAAATAGTAGTATATCCATTGTACAATGCATTATGAATAGCGTGCCATTCATCACCTGCAAGAAGCTGATCATGCAACCCACATATGCGAGGGACAGTTCCAAAAAGAACAATGCAGATAAGAACAAATTCATTTTGAATGAATTTTTTTATAGCATTCATCATATTCACGACAGATGGTCTTTCTTCCAAAACTGAATAGACATAAAAATATATGACAACCCCAACGCCATTGGTTAAAATACTGCAAAACGGCCGAATGGCTTACTGCTCCTATTTCAAAGCAAAACTCAGTTCTTTAATGGTAACCTGCTTATGAATGTCACCATTTTAATGCCCTGCCTGAACGAATTCGAAACCATTGAAGCCTGTGTGAAAGAAGCACTGGCTGCAATTCGAGCGGCTGGTGTATCCGGAGAAGTGCTGATCGCAGATAACGGCAGCACGGATGAATCGTGCGCTATCGCGCAACACGCCGGCGCACGGGTCATCACCATCCATCGCAAAGGATACGGCAGTGCGCTCCAGGGCGGCATAGAAGCTGCGTATGGCCAATATATTCTGATGGGCGATGCCGATGGCAGTTATGATTTCTCGGAACTTCCCAAATTTCTGGAAAAACTGCACGCCGGTCATGATCTGGTCATGGGATGCCGGTTTCCCCGATATGGCGGAACCATTCAGCCCGGCGCCATGCCCTGGAAACATCGATGGATCGGGAACCCCGTTCTTTCTGCCATCGGCAAGCTGTTTTTTGCTTCCCCGATCCACGATTTTCACTGCGGCCTTCGTGCATTTCGAAAAGAAGCCATCCTGAATCTGGGCCTCAAAACAACCGGAATGGAATTTGCCTCAGAAATGGTGGTCAAGGCCAGCCTGGCCAATCTGAAAATCGGACAGGTTCCCATTACGCTGCGTCCGGATGGCAGGTCCCGCCCTCCGCATCTGCGCAGTTGGCGGGACGGCTGGCGCCACCTGCGGTTCATGCTCCTGTACAGCCCGCTCTGGCTGTTCATATTACCGGGCTTACTGTTGTCTACACTGGGCGCATTCGGATTTATCCTGCTGATCGCCGAACCGCTCCAGATCGGCACAATAACATTTGATCTCTCTTCACTTCTGGTATCCAGCATCACCCTTCTGGTCGGCTTTCAGGTTTTTGGATTCGGTATCTTTATTAAAGCCTATGCGGTCAATGCCGGCTTTTTGCCTGGCAAAGAATACTGGCTGAATCTTACCAAAGGTCAAATAGTTGAGTGGGGTATCGCCCTGGGCATGATATTCATTCTCTGCGGAACCGGTTATCTGATCCATGCCACCCTTTTATGGAAAGCAGCGGGGTTCGGCCCAATGCCCTATCAAGCTATGCTCCGCATGGTCATTGCCTCGACTACCGGTATCGGTCTTGGCATACAGACTATGGTATACGGGTTTGCCCTGGCCGTATTGGGACTGGAACGATGACATCCAACGCCATCGATTATTTTTCCATCAGGCACCCGCTAAGAGGCATGGCTTCCAAAATCTCATTTATGGTCCGCCGCAATATATTCGATCTGTTCATGGCATTCATGAACCCTGCTCCATTTGACAGAATTTTGGATGTTGGCGTGACACCTGATCAGCTTCTTCCGGAATCCAATTTTTTTGAGCAACTGTATCCCTTCACGAACAGACTGACCGTGACCAGTATCGAAGATGCTTCCTTTCTGGAGATCCGTTATCCTGGTCTTTCCTTTGTTCAAACCGGAACTGATGAACTTCCATTTGACGATAATTCGTTTGATATCGTTTTCTGCTCGGCAGTCCTGGAGCATGTGGGCAGCCGCATGAATCAACAGCATTTTGTCAATGAACTGTTACGGGTAGCACGAAGATTTTTTATCATTACACCCAATCGACAGTTTCCCATTGAATTTCATACTTTCCTTCCCGTGATTCATTGGTTACCGCAGCCAATTCATCAGAAGATTCTCAGACAATTGGGATTACGTTTTTGGGCAAAAACCGATAATCTGAATCTGCTGACCCCCAGATCGCTGCTGGCGCTGTTTCCGGATACGACAAATATTCACCTCATTCGGTTGAAACTGGCTGGGTTTCCTTCCAATCTGGCTATCTGGGGAATGAAAGCGGATGAAACCGTTGGACTAGCGGAAAAGGAAGCAGGAGGCAGATCAACGTCATCAATGCCGGATATATGACCAGCATATATCGAAGCTGTGCCCAATAACTCATGGCGTCTATATAACTGACAATGGCCAGCCGGCTGATAATAACAGCGATCAACAATACAATAACCCAATGTCTTTTTCCATTGCTGTTAATGGATATCTTGGAATGACCTCTGATCCACCGTATTCCATTTATCAAGCCAGAAGCCAGAATCCATAATCCGCCAATTGTTTGGACCATCCGAAATATCCATAAAAGAACTCCGCCATAACGGATGAAAAAAGTACGCTCATGATTATTGGGTTCCCCTGTGATGAATTGGTATCGGGTAGATAGTTCGGCAGACGGCTTCTGAGCATCCATATGGTGATAGGTTCCCGGTAAGTCCCCCAGCCAGATCGTCATCCAAATCATCTTGACACCCGATTTTAGAACACGGAATATATCGATCCACTTCATTGGCGGTGCCAGCATATTTCCAGTCGGATTGCGTGTACATGCAACCGTTCCTGCGCTGCAACCCCTTTCTATGTCTCTTGCAATATCCCTGTAAAATCCGGCTGCCTTGTCCGCAGTGTCATGCATACCGATAGAAGCAGCCGCATCCCGAATCACCCAAACCGTCCAACCGCCTGCCAGTTCATTACAAATACCCATATAGTCACAACCAAACCGAGACCATCCGGCGCCATCGAACTGCCGGGATAAATAAGGCTGTAGCAGTTCAAAATTCGGGCTGACCTGACAGGCATCTGATATGGCCTTTCTTGTAACCGGAACATACGGGTGATGGATTTCAGAATCCAGCTTTGTCAGCCACTTGAACGCTGACTGAAATCCGGGTTCTGCCAGCTCGGTTACCACCGGAATACCATAATACCGCAGATTCT